>UMFX01040979.1_pt1 | contig 26762 bp, 27 predicted proteins | sample 1965131 | NCBI WGS metagenome assembly UMFX01 (sample SAMEA4836058, study PRJEB28245) | human gut metagenome | biome: gut microbiome; material: fecal sample | place: Denmark | collected 2008 | reverse complement strand
TACAGGTGGTTATATATATGGTATCAGCGGAGTACGTGAAGGATATCTGACAGGTCGTGGACGTGTAGTAATGCGTGCAAAAGCGGAAATTGAAACCGGACAGACACATGATAAAATCGTAGTGACTGAGATCCCTTATAATGTTAATAAGGCTGAACTGATCAAATATATTGCTGATCTTGTTAACGATAAGAGAATAGAAGGTATCTCGAATGCAAACGACGAGTCTGACCGTGACGGTATGCGTATCGTTATCGATGTAAAACGTGATGCTAATGCAAGTGTAGTGCTGAATAAGCTGTATAAGATGACAGCCTTACAGACTTCCTTCGGTGTGAATAATGTTGCATTGGTTCACGGACGTCCTAAGACATTGAATCTGAGAGATATGATTAAATACTTCGTAGAGCACAGGCACGAAGTAGTTATCCGCCGTACTCAGTTCGATCTGCGTAAAGCAAAGGAACGTGCACATATCCTTGAAGGTTTAATCATTGCTTCTGATAATATTGATGAAGTTATTCGTATTATTCGTGCAGCTAAGACTCCAAATGATGCTATTGCAGGTTTGATAGAACGTTTTAATCTGACAGAAATACAGTCACGTGCAATTGTAGAGATGCGTTTGCGTCAGTTGACTGGTCTGATGCAGGATCAGCTTCATGCTGAATACGAAGAAATCATGAAACAGATTGCTTATTTGGAAAGCATTTTGGCTGATGATGAGGTATGTCGTAAGGTGATGAAAGATGAATTATTGGAAGTTAAAGCGAAATATGGTGACGAACGTCGTTCTGAAATCGTTTATTCTTCCGAAGAGTTTAATCCGGAGGACTTCTATGCTGATGATCAGATGATTATCACAATATCTCATATGGGATATATCAAACGTACGCCATTAACAGAATTCCGTGCGCAGAATCGTGGTGGGGTAGGCTCTAAGGGAACAGAAACTCGTGATGCGGACTTTGTAGAGCATATATATCCGGCTACTATGCACAATACCATGATGTTCTTTACACAAAAAGGTAAATGTTATTGGCTGAAAGTTTATGAGATACCAGAAGGAACGAAGAATTCCAAAGGACGTGCTATACAAAACCTGTTAAATATTGACTCTGATGACAGTGTTACTGCATATTTGCGTGTTAAGAGCCTGGATGACACTGAATATATCAATAGTCATTACGTATTATTCTGTACGAAGAAAGGTGTTATCAAGAAGACATTGCTTGAACAATATTCACGCCCGCGTCAGAATGGTGTAAATGCTATTACAATTCGTGAGGATGACAGTGTAATTGAAGTTCGAATGACGAATGGTAATAATGAAATCATTATTGCTAATCGTAATGGTCGGGCTATTCGTTTCCATGAAGCTGCAGTTCGTGTAATGGGACGTACGGCTACAGGTGTACGTGGTATTACATTGGATAATGATGGTCAGGATGAAGTAATAGGAATGATATGTATAAAAGATTTGGAAACAGAATCCGTAATGGTTGTTTCTGAACAGGGATATGGTAAACGCTCTGAAATTGAAGATTATCGTAAGACTAATCGCGGTGGTAAGGGTGTAAAGACCATGAATATTACTGAAAAAACAGGTAAGTTGGTAACAATTAAGTCAGTGACTGATGAGAACGACTTAATGATTATCAATAAATCCGGAATAACTATCCGTCTGAAAGTTGCTGATGTCCGTATTATGGGACGTGCTACTCAAGGTGTTCGTCTGATTAATCTTGAAAAACGTAACGATCAGATTGGTTCTGTATGTAAAGTAATGACAGAAAGTCTTGAGGATGAAGTTCCCGCAGAAGAAGCAGAAGGTACTATTGTCAGTGATCTGACTACTGATCAGGATGTTGACAATGCAGATACTGCTACAGATGTTAATGAAAATAACAACGAAATTGAGGAATAGACATAATATTAATAATTAATCAAACAACAATCATGAAAAGAGTATTATTTTCAATGGTTTTATTGATGGCCGTAAGCTTATCATTCGCTCAAATGAAGAATGTAAAAGAAGCCAAAAGCATTGCCAGTGATGTAAAACCGAATTTTAATCAAGCTGAAAAGCTGATTAATGAAGCCATTAAGAACCCTGAGACCAAGGATCTTCCTGACACATGGGACGTTGCTGGATTTATTCAGAAACGTTTTATTGAAGAAGAACGTGATAAGAAAGGTGTTCTGAAACAGCCGTTTGACACATTGAAGGCATACAACAGCATTTTAAAAATGTTTGAGTATTATACTAAATGTGATGATCTAGCTCAAGTACCTAATGAAAAAGGTAAAATTAAAAACAAATATAGAAAAGCAAATGCTTCAACTATATTGGTTGAACGTCCTAACTTAATTAACGGTGGTATTCAATTCTTTAACCTTGATAAGAATAAGGAAGCTTTGCAATTCTTTGCAACATACGTAGAATCAGCTTCTTATCCTATGTTGGCAGAGCAAAATTTGGCTAAAACAGATACTCTTTTGGCACAAATAGCATATTACGCAACATTGGCTGCTGACAGAGTAGGAGATAAAGATGCAATTATTAAATATGCTCCTGCTGCTTTGGATGACAAAGATGGCGGTAAGTTTGCAATGCAATTGATGGCAGATGCATATAAAGCTAAAGGTGATACTGCAGCATGGGTTAAATCATTGGAAGAAGGTATTTTAAAATTCCCTGGAAATGATTATTTCTTTGCGAATTTGGTAGATTACTATACTAGCTCTAACCAAGCTTCTAAAGCAATGGAATTTGCTGATAGAATGTTGTCTACTGATGCTAATAACAAGTTGTATCTTTATGTGAAAGCGTATCTTTATCATAATATGAAAGAATATGATAAAGCTATTGAGTTCTACAAGAAAGCTATTGCTGCAGATCCTGAATATGCAGAGGCATATTCTAATGTAGGATTAGTGTATTTGATGAAGGCTCAGGATTATGCTGATAAAGCTACAACAGATATCAATGATCCGAAATATGCAGAGGCACAAGCTACAGTGAAGAAATTCTATGAAGAAGCTAAGCCATTCTACGAAAAAGCCAGAGCTTTGAAACCTGATCAGAAAGATTTGTGGTTACAGGGTCTTTACCGTGTTTACTATAATCTGAACATGGGTCCTGAATTTGAAGAAATCGATAAGATGATGAAATAATTATATTCAGTTTTTATAAAAAGACTATCCCAAAATTTAAATTAGGATAGTCTTTTTTGTTTTTACAAATAAAGAAGCTTGAATGATGATTCTGATTTTTTTTTATCAAAATATATAATGATGAATTTCTTTTTGTGAGAAAATGAAAAAGAGGCTATAACCAATTCATTTGGAATGCCTCTTTTGGTTTTAGAGAGAGAAGAGAGAGAAATTAGTTATAAGTATTATCTATTTTTCTATTAAACATAATGATAATTATTCCCTTCATTTGCAGCAGAAATTTAAAACCTATTTGAATATGTCTGCGAAAAAAGGAAAATGGACTGAACGTTTTAATCAGAAAAACGATTTTGATTTCACGGTATCCCGTGTTATTGTTACTCGTGTTGCTTATGCTCGTGTTACTAAACTGATTCCTGTGACTCAGTTTTCTCTTTTTGGTATTACTGTTTCAGAAGCTCAGAAGATCGCTAGATCTTTTAATACGCTTGCTGATCATGTTTGTATGATAACTTTAATTGAAGAATAATATGAAACTTTCTAATCAACAAATCTATGACATCATTAAGATCGTCGTTGCTGCGATTCTTTCAATCTCCGCAACTTTGTTCGTGCAATCTTGCACATTGTCCTTATCTGTTTCGAAGAACAACTCGAATAGTACTCAGAAAACGGAACAGACTACTACTAGCTCAGTAGATTCGACTCAGATTAATTTTACTCCTAAGTTTTGATATGATTAAGAATCCTTTTTGCAAGTGTCTTCATCCTAAGAAAATCGTTAATCCTTATACTAACGAATCTATGGTTGTTCCTTGTGGTCACTGTCAGGCATGTACGTTGGCTAAAAATTCACGTTATGCCTTTCAGTGTGATCTTGAATCTTATGTTGCTAAGCACACGTTGTTTATAACTCTTACTTATGCTAATCGTTATATTCCTCGTGCTACTTTTGTAGATAGTCTTGAACGCCCATTTGGTAATGATCTTGTAGATAAGGAAACAGGTGAAATTCTTGGTCCATCTGATATGAAGCAAGAAGATATTGATCGTTTATTAAACAAGTTCTATCTCTTTGGAGATGTTCCCTATCTTCGTAAGACTGATTTGCAATTATTTTTTAAAAGATTACGTTATTATGTCTCAAAACAATGTCCCTCGGAAAAAGTGCGTTACTTTGCTGTCGGAGAATATGGACCCGTCCATTTCCGCCCGCATTATCATATCTTATTATTCCTCCAATCAGATGAAGCGTTACAAGTATGTTCAGAGAATATATCTCAAGCATGGTCCTTTGGTCGTGTCGACTGTCAAATATCCAAAGGTCAGTGTTCATCATACGTTGCGAGCTATGTTAATAGCAGTTGCACTATACCCAAAGTTTTTAAACTTAGTTCCGTCTGTCCGTTCAACGTTCATTCTCAAAAATTGGGTCAAGTCTTTCTTGACTGTCAACGTGAGAAAATATACTCATCTACCCCTCAAAACTTTGTTAAAAGAAGCATCGTACTCAATGGCAAGTATAAAGAGTTTGACGTATGGCGGTCGTGTTACGCTTACTACTTTCCCCGATGTAAAGGATTTGCTTCTAAATCTTCACGTGAACGTGCTTACTCTTACGGAATTTATGATACAGCGAGGCGTTTATTCCCGTCCTCAGAAACGGCGTTCTCTCTTGCGAAAGAAATAGCTTTTTATATAAAACATTTTCATTTTACCGATGATACCTACTTGCTTGATTTGTTTGGACATGTATCAGATCAGAAGTCTTTGCTTGATCTTTCTAATTATTTTCTTGATCGTGATGCTATGGTTCGACCTGTAGAATCGGATGAATTTAACCGTTGGGTTCATCGAATCTATGTTGAGTTACTTGTCTCTAAACATTTCTTGCATTTTGTTTGTGATCGTACTACCCTTGCTGAGCGTAAGTCTAAACAGCGTATGATTGAGGAATTCTATTCATATCTTGATTATATTCATCTTACCACATTCTTTGAATCTCAGCAGGAATTTTATGAGAGTGATTTGATTGGTGATGATGATCTTTGTACTGATCAATGGGAAAATTCTTATTATCCTTATTTTTATAATAATGTTTACACGGAATCTGGACGATTCGAAAAAACTCCTGTGTATCGTTTGTATGCTTCGGATGTTAAGAAACTTTTTAATGATCGTATTAAGCATAAGAAACTCAATGATTCTAATAAGATATTCATTGACGAATAATTGTTAAACTTTTAATTTATTAATTTATGGCTAATATCATGTCTTTGAAGTCTTTAAGAAATAAGACTTCTCGAAATGGTTTTGATCTTAGTTCAAAACGTAACTTTACTGCTAAGGCAGGTGAACTTCTTCCTGTTAAAACATGGGAGGTTCTTCCTGGTGATACATTTAGGATTGATCTTAAAGCCTTTGCTCGTACTCAACCTTTGAATACTGCTGCTTTTGCTCGTATGAGAGAGTACTATGATTTCTATTTTGTTCCTTATGATCTTCTTTGGAATAAGGCGAATACTGCTCTTACTCAGATGTATGACAATCCGCAGCATGCAATTTCATTTGACCCTACGGTTAATTTTATTCTTTCAGGTGATATGCCTTATCTTACTTGTCATCAGATTGCTGATTATCTGAATGGTGTTGCCAATGATATTCCCTCCAATTCTGTTAAGAATTATTTTGGTTATAATCGTGGTTTGCTCTCTGCTAAACTTTTGGAGTATCTTGGTTATGGCAATTTTTATTCTTACGCAGAAGACTCCGGTTATAATTGGTCAGATAATCCTTTGAAGAATAATTTACAATTAAATCTTTTTGGTCTTCTTGCTTATCAAAAGATTTATGCTGATTTTTATCGTGATTCTCAATGGGAAAAGATTTCTCCATCTACTTTTAATGTTGATTATATGGATGGTCAGGATATGAATTTGGATATTTCCGGTTCTGTTCGTTTTTCAGAGAATTACAATATGTTTGATCTTCGGTATTGTAATTGGCAAAAGGATTTGTTTCACGGTGTTGTTCCGCGTGCTCAATATGGTGATGTAGCTAGTGTTTCTATGTCTAGTAATGTTCTTATTAATGGTAATACTGTTCAGAATGCTGCTTTAATTTCTACTGGTAATAATTCTACTATTCGTATAACTACAGGTTCTGTTCCTTCTAATAACAATCTTACTGTTAATCCTTCTTTTAGTATTCTTGCTCTCCGCCAAGCTGAATTTTTACAGAAATGGAAAGAAATTACTCAGTCCGGTAACAAGGATTATAAAGAACAAGTAGAAAAACATTGGAATGTTTCTCCCGGTGACGGCTTCTCTGAAATGTGTACTTATCTTGGTGGTATTTCTAGTTCTATGGATATTAACGAGGTAGTAAATAATAATATTACAGGTGACTATGCTGCTGATATTGCTGGAAAAGGTACTGGAATTTCTAATGGTGTGATCAATTTTAACTCACAAGGTCGTTATGGTTTGATTATGTGTATCTATCATTGCTTACCTTTGATTGATTATACTACTGATTTGGTTTCCCCTATTTTCACGAAAGTGAATGCTACGGATTATGCTATTCCTGAGTTTGATCGTGTTGGAATGCAACAGGTTCCGCTTGCTCATTTCTCGAATCCAACTTTATCTGAATTTGGTTCTTTGATTATTGATCATATAGGATATGCGCCTCGTTATATTGATTATAAGACTGATATTGATTCCTCGGTAGGTGCTTTTAAGACAACTCTTAATTCTTGGGTTATCTCTTATGGTAATGCTTCTTTGGCTAAACAGTTAGGTAATGTTGATTCTAATAATCAACCTTCTCCTTCTGCTGCTCCGCTTAATTATACAATGTTTAAGGTGAATCCTGATTCTCTTAATCCTATTTTTGCGGTTAATGCTGATTCTACTGTTGACACAGATCAGTTCCTTTGTAGTTCTTTCTTTGATGTTAAGGTTGTTCGTAATCTTGATACTGACGGTTTGCCTTACTAGTCCTTTATTGTTTAATCTTTTAACTTTATTGTTATGTTTTCAAAAAGACGTACTACTCCGTATGTTCCTGTTGGTAATTTAAATGTGATTACTTCTAAGGAATTGATTTGTTCTGATTTTAGAGAGGAATCTCCCGTTGATCAGTTTTTGAGACAGGAAATAGAAGTGAATGGTGTTCCTTCTGTTCGTTTGACTTCTGATATTTATATGTTGTTTAATCAACAGCGTCTTGATAAGTTGTCTCGTGAGTCTCTCTTATCTCATTTTGAATCTATGTCGGTTAATGAACCGAAATTTGGTGATCTTCGTGCAAAACTTGGTGATGATCAGTTGATCAACTTTGTGAAGTCTCGCTTTATTCAATCTCCTTCTGAGTTGATGGCTTGGAGTCAGTATTTGATGAGTTCTTCTGATGCTGTTGTTGCTGAATTAGCTGCTGCTCAACAGGAGCAACAGTCTCAACAGACTCAACAACCTGTTGATCAATCTGCGTCTGCTGAATAATTAACGTACGCGTACGTCCCTTTTTGCGTGCGCGTGCGATAAAAGATCAGGTCTGCGCGCGATGGGGGGCCCCTTTGGGGGGAGCTGTCCGGCTCCGTTAAAAAAATTCTGTCCTTAAGACCTTTCTGAGTCTCAGACATGGAAAACTGAAAAACGGGCTTGCGATCAGCCTCCCCTTAATTTTTTTAACCTAAACCTTAATACTGCGTGAAACGCAAATTAATCGCAACTTTGTTGCGTATTGTTTAATTTAAATTTTATTATTATGGCTATTGGTGCAAGTGCTGCCACATTGATTGGTTCAGGTATTCTTGGTGCTTCTGCTATTGGTTCCACTGTTGCTGGTAATAAAGGTAATGCTAGTATTGCTCAACAGAGTAATGCCTTTAATGAAAAGATGTTACAGAAACAAATGGATTATAATACTCAGATGTATCAACAACAACTTGGTGATCAGTGGCAATTTTATAATGATGCTAAGCAGAATTCTTGGGATATGTTTAACGCTGCGAATGAGTATAATTCTGCTTCTGCTCAACGTGAACGTTTGGAAGCTGCTGGTTTGAATCCTTATCTGATGATGTCCGGAGGTAATGCAGGTACTGCAACTGCTCAAGCTTCTACTCAAGCATCATCTCCTTCTGCTCAAGGTATTAATCCTCCTACTGCTACTCCCTACTCTGCGGATTATTCAGGTATTACTCAAGGTCTTGGAATGGTATTGGATAAGATTGCTACTCAGCCGGATCGTGATGTTAAGAGTGCTGAAGCTAATAATCTTCGTATAGAAGGTAAATATAAGGCTGCTAAGACAATTGCTGAGATTGTGCAAATGCGTACGAATGCTAAAACTCAAGAAGGTCGTCTTGCTCTGGACAAGTTGATTTATTCGATTGATAAGGATCTGAAAACGTCTCAGATGGAAGTTAATCGTGAAAGTATTGCTAATATGCAAGCTGAGCGTAAGTTGATGAATGTTCAGACTCTTCTTGCTGACAAACAGCTCTCATGGATGGATGCTCAGAATAAGATGGATCTTGCTCAAAAAACTGCTGATATTCAGCTTAAGTATGCACAAGGTGCGTTGACTCGTAAACAGGTAGAACATGAGATTGCTAAGATTGCTGAGACAGAGGTACGTACTTCTCTTGGTATTCAACAACAGACTACGAACGTTTTACAACAGCAAGGTATGAGACAGGAAATCGCTTATAATGAAGCTACGTTTAAAGATCGTGTTCAAACTGTTAAGGAGACCCTTTTTAATCTTATTCATGATACGGATGCTGCGGGTTTCTTTAGTACTGGCCATAAACTTTTACGCAATGTTTTTCCGAGTCAGTACCAATAATTTATTAAATTTGTCCGTGAATTAAATTTAAATTATTTTAATTATGGACAATGTTGGAGGTAGCCCATTGATGTGGCTTATTACTGGTTTGTTTGCTCTTGCCTTCTATGGTGCAATATTTTGGGCAATTATTGAATTTATACGTTATTTAAGACGTAAGTAAAACCCAAGTCATTTTCCCGAAGGGCAGCTGATTAATCCACTCAGCTGTCCTTTTCTCTTGTCCTATTATACGAAAAATGACAGGATTAAAATATAGTTATATATGAATTGTTATATTAAAGGCTGTCCTATTCCTTTTCATGATCTGATTGAAATATTCGATTTTCTTCGGAATCTTTCTCCGGTCTATTTGTACCAGTATCAGTTCTTGGATATAGTTGTTAATGGTGTTCCTCGCATGTTTATTTATATCTATCATGAGGATTTCAACTATTATATAACATATATTAGTTATCATTAACTTATATTATATTGGCATAATGATAATTATTCCCTGAACGTAAACAGTTTATTTTCGTTCTTTCTCCATCATCCGTTAATAACAAGCAATGGCGTATCGGAATGGAAAATCATCTTACGAGCGATACTTGGGTTAAATAATCGTGCAAATATATTTCTCTTATAGGAAGTTAATGTTATTATATCAATTTGATTATCTTTGATATATTGATCAAGTCCTTTTAATAGATTATCATTCATTACCACATCATAATGAATTTCAAGCCCGGGATATTGTTTTTGGAAATAGTCTTTGATACCTGCAAGTTTAATTTCATTCCAAGTATCTTTGGATTCAGCCAGATGTATTAATGAGACTGAAAAATGGAAAGATTTCCAAGTGTTGAAAAATGCTTCAAAAGCAATCAAGTCTCTCTGATCAAAATTGGTTAAGAAAGCAATACGTTTTACTTCATTGAATTCTTTGAATGGAGTATTTTCCGGAATTGCTAATACTGCTGTGCGGCTTCGATCAATAATTTCAGCTGTTACACTGCCAATTAAGTCAATGTCTTTCTGGCTTTTTCCACGCGTTCCCATAATGATAACCTTAGGACGCTGCTCCTTGGCATATCTTAAAATTTCTTCTTCTGGAATTCCTTCTCGCAAAATGCAACTATATTTGATATCCGGAAATTCTCCAGATGCAACTTTTTCCTTTATCTTATCAGATAGTGCGTTGAGATCTGAATGGACCTGTTGGATGATTGTTTTAACAGATTCTTCATCTCCGATCTGATAATTGAATACATCGCCATATGGTAATGACGAAGCGTATATCGGTGTAAAGTAAACATGTAATAGAATCACTTCAGAATTCTCAGTTTTAGCCAAATTAAAGCCAAATTCACACGCTTTCATCGAATAACTGGAGAAGTCGACAGGTATTAAAATTTTGTTCGATTTATTATCTACCTTAGGTGTCTTCTCTCCCACTATACTTTCAGATAACCAGGTAGAACTTTCCGTTATTTTTAATGCACGTGGTAGATCACTTTCTTTAATTCGTAGACGTACTCCTGAAGATACAACAGGTTGTATTTGATTTACGTTATGAATGTATGTTTCTATTCCTTCATTTTCGAGGACATTCTTTAGAATCTGAGCTTTTGTATAAGTCAGAATAGCTAAGGTTACTAATTTATCTTCCATAATAATCTGTTTTTGAAGGTGAACAAATAAGAAATCCCAATTGTTTGGGCAATTGGGATTCTTGTTTTATATTTTAAATTTGCATAGGTTCGGTAGCTTGTTCTTTTTGCATACTCATGTTTATTTCATCTAAAATTTTTAGAGCCCGGTCGAGAACAGTTGTGTCATCCAGCATTACAAGCCCGCCATCCGGACCGGGCTCAAGATGTATTCCGACACTTTTTCCTTCCTTGAAATTGTGGCCTCCGAAGAAGTTGCGCACTGTATCTACGTGCAAACCAAGTTCGTCTGCTATTCTATGCATGCTACCGCTAGGCAATGAATCTTTAATCTTGCGAAGTTCATTAAATGTTATTGTTCTCATGTCTCATAAATTTAATGGTTAATACTATATTGTATTTAATTTTTTATCACGCTATAAACTTAAGCAAAAAAAAAGATAAAACAAATTATTTGCTTATCTTTTTTCCTAAATTCCTAAATTCTGTTTACGAATTTTATATCACTTCAATAGCGGAAGCCGGCACCCATCCTACTTTGCCGTCTTCCAAGCGAATTTCTTTCCATTCTTTCATTGAGTTATCTTTGATACTGACCTTACGTCCCTCATGAAGGATGAACAAACTTGTTCCACTTTCACTCGGAGTGCTGCGAACTGTTACACTAGGATTCATGACGATCGCTTCGCTTCTATTTACTAAACGTTCTTTTTGCTCTGAAGCAAAAAGATTAGAGCATATTACAACAATTAAGAAAACGATACCTGATATAAATCCTCCTTTTTTCAGTATAATCTGCTTGGAGAAAATAAAGAAGTAAAGAGCGATGATAAATAGAATAAAGGAGACAATTCCCCATGTAGCCCATGCGTCTACACTCATACTGTTTATCAAGGCTTTGGCCCATGATACAAAGAAAACTTCCGGAACAGGTTCTACTTTATCTATTGTTTTAGCGCGTGCTACTTCCAGATTGGCACGGATGTCGCTGTTTCCTGGTTTCATAAGCAAAGCACGTTCGTAGTTGAGTACGGCTTTTGCTATTTCTCCAGCTTTGTAGTAACTGTTTCCTAAATTATAGTACACATCTGCAGATTCCCCATTTTTTAATAAGGATTCATATATTTGGATAGCAGTTGCATAATCAGCTTTTATATATGCGGAATCTCCTTCGGCTTTTGTTACATCTTCCAATTTCGTATCAGAAAATGTATGTGAACCCGCATGGATAGAATCAGCTTCGGTTGTTTGTATAGAATCAATGCTTTGAGTTTCTTGTCCGAAACAAGTGACTGACATTGATAATAATATAAAAAACAATATTTTTTTCATGACACAATCTCTTCTGGGTTAATGTTTTATTGAATTTTCCATTCTGCTTATCACTTCTATTGAAGAAGAATAAACTTTATCCATTGCCTGATTTTCATCACCTGGAGCGAAACGGGCAAATTCACAATCATTCAATGCATTCAGGAATTCTTTAATTAGTTCTTCACTTACTCCATGGTTTCTCAGCTTCTCTTCAATATTGTCTTTCGACAAACGGGAAACCGGAATACTAAGTTTGTCGCTGATATATCCCCACAATGCTTTCAGTACTTCATCATAGAAGGCATCTTTCTTGTTTTCAGAGAGCAACTTACCGGCTAGTTTCATGCGTTTGGTTGCTACCTTATTAGCTTTCTTTGTTTTCATCTTAGCAACATTGGCATTTGCAGCGGCTTGTTTGCGGTAGATGATAAAGAAGATGATGAAGGCTAGAGCAGGAATGATATAGAACAGCCAATAGGTCATTGAGCCATAGAAGAAACTACCCTTAGGTTGGAGAGTAACTTCATTTTGCTTAATGTAACGGATATCTTCACCCAATACTTTCAAGTCTTCTTTATTGGTGAAATTGGCAATCACCTGATCAGCATTTCCTGCACCTTTCTCAACATTGATTACATAGTCTTCCGTTTTCAACGTTTTGTAAGATTTTGAACGGATATCGAAATAGCTGAAAGATACCCCCGGAATTTTATAATTGCCAGCATGTCTTGGAATAGCCAGATACTCAATAACTTTATTTCCTGTTAGACCTTCCTGAGTTAATCTGACTTGGTTGTCCACCTTTGGATCATATACTTCAAAGTCATCTGGAAATTTAATTTCCGGATTAGAAATCAGTTTCAGGTTTCCAGTTCCGGAGATGACTAACTTGATAGTGATAGCATCATTAGTTTTCAGCTCCTTGCTATTGATGGAAGAAGAAATGTTGAACTCTCCCACTCCACCTGAAAAGTTTGCAGGTTTACCAGCAGGAAGCGGATTGACATTAATTGCTATTTTAGGAGTAACGATAGATTTCGGTACTTTAACTACATTGCTTCCACCATTGAAAAATGCATCAAAAGGATCGTCAGATTGTACAGCTTTACCTACCGTCATCTGGAACTGTGCCGGTTCTATAAATAACTTACCCGGTTGCTGGGGAAATAATACAAATTGGCGATAGATTGTCGTATTATAGTTACGTCCTTTATAATGCTCCTGTGTCCATCTTGCATTTGCATTCATTTCAATTTCTTGAGAATGAAATCCTTTGAAGTCAGGCAGTTTGGCATTATTTAATTGCAAGTCATGCTCTCTGGTGTATATTTTATAGGTCAAGACAAATGCTTCCTGCTCGTATACATTCGTTTTACTGGCAGTTGCCGTGATAAATAAATCCTGATTAGATACACTTGTACCAGATGAAGAGCGTGCAGATGAGCTACCGTTATTTTGTCCTCCATTACCAGCCTGGTCTTGTGGCAAAACCTTCACCTTTACGGAGTTTGAAACCATCTGGTTGCCATCAGCTACAATAGAAGCTCCGGGGATTGTATATTCACCGGCAGTATTTGCCATCAATATATAAGTGAATGTAATACTACTTGTAGAGGTGACATTACCATTCATTATCTGTGTACTGCTTTGCTGAGAACGGCTTGGCCCCATCAGGACGTCAAATCCTTTGATAGACGGTGCCTGAAAGTCTTTAACTTTTTGTGTGGTTACTGTATAAGATAGCCTGAATTGATCCCCTACCACCACTACATCGGGAGCGGAAGCAGTGAATGACACCTTGTCGGCAAGCGCTTGGGTGCTATATGCTATCAATGCCATCAATATAACAATCAGTTTTTTCATTGCTTATGAAATTTATATCATCAACTTTTTATTATTACCAATCTTTTTCTAGACGACCGCCCTGAATAACCTTCTGTTGTTTCTTCACTTTGTCCTGTACGTCTTTCTCATCTTGCATTACAGAATTAAGTAACTGCTCAGCATTTTCCTTTGACATCTGATTATCTTGTTTTTCAGGCTTCGGCGGTTGTTGCTGATCCTTTTGATCGTCTTTCTTCTGATCGTTCTGTTTATCTTTGTTTTGGTCCTGTTTCTGGTCTTGTTTCTGCTGCTGATCTTTATTCTGATCCTGATTTTGATCTTGATCCTGCTGATTCTGTTGGTCTTTCAGCATCTTTTGAGCGAGTGCCAGGTTATACCGTGTTTCATGATCTGCAGGATTGTTGCGCAACGACATTTTGTAGGCATCCACAGCTTTTGCATAATCTTTACCAGCTTGAAAAAGCACCCCCATATTATGGTAAATGTGTGCCAATTTCATTTTATCCTTTTCTATTTTGCTGGCAGAATCATATTGCTCCATGGCTTCCTGAAACTTTTGTTGCTGTGAGAGCGTATTTCCCAAATTGTACATGGATACAGCAGATTTAGGATTAACTTCCAAAGCCTTGCGGTAATTAACCTCTGCATCTACGAATACACTATCATTGAACAGACGATTTCCTTTGCGGATATAGTCACGCTCTGCTTTCTGTGCCGAAACACCAACAGCCAATAACAGAAAAGCAGCGAACAGGATATATTTCATTTTTAACATACGCATAGCTTACTTCTTATTAGAGAAAAGATGAACGTTTTTGAATAATGGATTCTTACGATCCAAAATTAACATCTCAGCTAGTAACAATAGTAAAATGATCCATGCAATAGCCTGAAACTGTTCGTTGAAATCCGTATATATTTTCGATTCCACATCAGACTTAGCCATCTTACTTATTTCCTGACTGATAGCCTTTTGAGCAGAATTAGAATTATCTACCCGTACATAGATACCCTTTCCGTCTTTGGCTATTTCTTGACACATGCCCTCATTCAGACGGGTTACAATTACATTACCTTCGCGGTCACGGCGATAATCATTGGTACCTTCTACAGGAATAGGAGCACCTTCGGGCATACCTACTCCCAGCACACTTACCTGAATCCCTTTTTCGGCAGCAGCTTTAGCAGCTTCTACAGCGCCACCTTCATGATTCTCACCATCCGTGATGACAATGATAGCACGTCCCACTCCTTCTTGCGGAGTAAAACTGCGGGTTGCCAGGTTGATTGCCTCTCCGATTGCTGTACCCTGCTTGGAAATCAGCGATGGGCTGATAGATTCCAAAAACATTTTGGCGGAAATATAATCGCTCGTGATCGGTAGCTGGGTAAAAGCATCTCCGGCAAATACGATCATACCGACTTTGTCGTTATCTAATTCATCTACCAATCTGGATATTAATCTCTTGGCTTTTTCCAAACGGCTGGGCTGCACATCCTGCGCCAGCATAGAATTAGATATATCCAGAGCTATAATCACTTCCACCCCTTTACGTTTCACCGTTTCCTGCTTGGAACCAAATTGCGGACGAGCCAGCAATACTGAGAATAAGCCGATAGCGGCAAAGATGAGCCAAAATTTCACATCCGGTCGATATTTAGATACATCCGGCATTAATTGCGCTAACAATTCCGGATCTCCAAAACGTCGGATATTTCTCCGTCTCCTGTAATTGGAATACAAGTAGAAAGCTGCTAAAAACGGTAATAGCAGCAATAAATATAAATATGCAGGTTCTTCAAATCGAAACATCTTCTTCCTATTTTACGTTACAAATCACGATTGACGAAACATTCCTACGGAATTTTCTTGAGTATTGAATTACGCAATAAAACTTCCAGTAGTACACAAAGGAAAGCAGCCAGTGCAAACCAGCGATAGTCTTCTTCCCGTTTGCTATACTCTTTTACGTTCAACTTTGTTTTCTCCAGCTTGTCAATTTCTTCATATACCTCTTTCAGTTTCGAGTTGCTCGTAGCTCTGAAATAGTTACCATCGGTAGTACCGGCAATCTGAGTCAGTGTTTTCTCATCGATTTCCACCGGCATATTGATATACTGTACTGTATTACCGACCGGATAAGGATATGGAGCCATTCCATTCGTACCCACTCCGATGGTATACACACGGATACCGAAACTTTTGGCAATCTCAGCGGCTGTCAATGGCGAAATATCTCCTTTATTATTGGTACCATCCGTCAATAAGATGATAACTTTTGATTTCGCTTTACTGTCTTTCAGGCGGGTTACAGCATTTGCAACTCCCATACCAACAGCTGTACCATCTTCAATAAGGCCACATTTGATATTATGAATCATATCCAGCAATACAGCATGGTCCACAGTCAGCGGGCATTGAGTGAATGTTTCTCCGGCAAACAGAGTGATACCAATATTATCATTCGGGCGTCCGTTAATAAATTCGGCTGCTACATCTTTAGCAGCTTCCAGTCTGTTTGGCTTCAAGTCTTCCGCCAGCATACTGGTAGACACGTCGATAGCCAGCATAATATCAATTCCCTCTATTTCGCTGTTTTGCCACTTATTAGTGCTTTGCGGACGCGCTAATACCACAATAATCAAAGCCAATGCAATGACGCGCAGTATAAATGGAGCATGTAGCAAATAATTCTTATAACTTTTAGGAGTATGCGCATATACCCGTGCATCCGAAATCTGAAGGGTAGCTTCAGTTTTCTTTCGCTTCAAGATATACCATACAATATAAGGTATAAGCAATAATAGCAAAAACAGATATTCAATATTGGCAAAAACCATTTTATTTTCGATTTAACAGTTTACTATTTAGTATTCACACCACATTATGCAAAGAGATCATAAAGCTGCATACCTATATATACAAAAGTACCTATTAATGCTGCTGACAAGAATACAATACCGCAGATTAATAATATTTTAGTACGCAGAGAACGTTTCTCGATAATTGTGATTTCCGTTGGTTGCGGTTTCTGATTCTCCTCTTCCGGTTGCTTTGTTTCGTTGATAAAGTCGATTGCATTAATCAAATTCGCATCATTTTCATTCATTTGCGGATCATGCTTGGCAAATTTTACTAAATCAGCTGTCTGGAAGAGTTCCTTCAAATCTGATATTGCCTCTTTATCATTCATTTCCAATAACTTATCGATGATTTCAGAAGAAGTCATCTCTAGTGCATTGAATCCGAAACGATCTTTAATATAAGTACGAAGAGTATCTGTCAATTCCGTATAATATGCCTTCGGCTGTCCTTTCTGCCATACTTTCTCATTCTTGATACGTTCGATTTCCTTCATAGCAGCCTGATGTGGTGGCAACTTAGGTTCTACTTTTATCTTACGGATAATCGGTTTGTTATCACGTATACGAATGATCAGATAGATCAATAAGCCGAGTAAAGGCAATGCAAGAAATGAGCAACCGATCAGCCCATACCAGTCTTCCCATGCGAAAGGCGCTTTCATCACCGTTTTCTGTCCGAAGAACTGGTCTGGATGCAATGTGTCAACTGGCATAGAATATACTTTCAATGCCAGAGCTTTCGATCTATATTCTTTGCCATCCACAGTGACAGGCATCGGCGGAAGATAATAGAGAGCTGAGTCAAACGAGGTAACAATGTATTCCTGAGTAATCAGCATTCGTTGGCGATCATTCAGAAATTGTGTATCCGGTTTGGCGGTTTCTATAATTTCTACCCCTCGCACCAGTGTATCGGTATAAGCAGGAAAAACAGCACGTTGTTTGGCGTCCATCGCTACTTGTAATTGTACTTTCGCCTGTTCGCCAATTAATATCTGCAACGAATCTATCTTAGCTTCCACTGTAACAGACTGTGCCACAGTTCTACCTATAGAAAGCAGACATAACAATGCTATCAGAATAATATTTCTATTCATCTTTGATTCCATTAATTTCGTTTGGCAAATAAATTCAGCAATGCCTTTACGTAATCCTGGTCGGTTCTCACAGATACGGAGTCAACATTACTTTTGGTAAATGTGTCGTTCAGTTCGGTCTGTTTGTTTATCCACCAGTCACGGTGTGCCCGGCGTACAGCTTTGGAAGAAGTATCGATCCATTGTTCATGGCCGGTTTCCGCATCTTTTATTCGCATCAGTCCCACCGGAGGAAGATCACTCACTCTCCTATCGTAAACCTGCAATGCCACTACGTCATGCTTTCGGTTGGCAATAGTCAGAGCGTTTTTAAAGTTATCCTGATCGATGAAGTCAGATAGAATAAACGCTGTACAACGTCTTTTCATTACATTAGTCAGATACTCCAATGCGAGACGAATATTGGTACGACGGCTTTCCGGTTGGAAGTCAATCAGTTCGCGGATAATATATAGAATGTGTTTACGTCCCTTTTTAGGAGGAATAAACTTTTCTATCCGGTCTGAAAAGAAGATCACACCAATTTTATCGTTGTTTTGTATAGCGGAAAATGCAAGAGTAGCTGCAATTTCCGTTACCATATCCTTCTTCAGTTGTTTAACCGTACCAAATTCCAAACTTCCGGAAACATCGACCATCAACATCACTGTCAGTTCGCGCTCTTCTTCAAACACCTTCACATAAGGTTTGTTGAATCGTGCCGTCACATTCCAGTCGATGTCGCGTATATCGTCGCCGAACTGATACTCACGGACTTCAGAGAACGACATACCTCTACCTTTGAAAGCCGAATGGTATTGGCCTGCAAAGATATTGTTAGACAGTCCTCGTGTCTTGATTTCAATCTGACGAACTTTTTTTAATATTTCACTTGTTTCCATTTATACAGTAGTTAAAGTAGTAAGTAGTCAGGTAGTTAAGTAAAATACACTTGACTACCTTTTACTGCATTGTAATATTACGGCAGATTAGGGCACTTCAACCTTGTTCAGAATCTTGCTGATGATTTCGTCCGAAGTCATGTTGTTGGCTTCCGCCTCGTATGTCAGTCCAATACGGTGACGAAGAACATCATGCGCAACAGCACGTACATCTTCCGGGATTACATAGCCGCGGCGTTTGATGAAAGCGTATGTGCGGGCAGCTAGTGCCAGATTGATAGAAGCACGCGGTGAGCCACCAAATCCGATCATGTCTTTCAGTTCTTTGAGATCGTATTTCTCGGGGAAACGAGTAGCAAATACAATATCTACAATATAACGTTCTATTTTCTCATCCAGATAAACCTGGCGAACCACCTTGCGGGCTTCGATAATTTCTTCTGCTTTCAGGATAGGTTTCACATTGAACTTCTCACCGTTGATATTCTGACGGATAATCAGTTTTTCTTCTTCCAGCTTCGGATAGTCAATCACTACTTTCAGCATGAAACGGTCTACCTGTGCTTCAGGAAGCGGGTAAGTACCTTCTTGTTCAATCGGGTTCTGAGTGGCCAATACTAAGAAAGGTTCCGGCAACATGAATGTTTCCTTACCAATAGTAACCTGACGTTCTTGCATGGCTTCCAGCAAGGCACTCTGTACTTTGGCCGGAGCACGGTTTATTTCATCCGCTAATACGAAGTTGGCAAAGATAGGTCCTCTTTGTACTTTGAAAGATTCATCTTTCTGACTGTAAACCATTGTACCAATAACATCGGCCGGCAATAAGTCGGGAGTGAACTGAATACGGCTATATTTCGCGTCGATCAGGGAAGCGAGTGTTTTGATAGCCAAAGTTTTTGCCAGACCGGGTACACCTTCTAAAAGAACATGTCCGTCGGAAAGCAATCCGATAAGCAGTGATTCAACCAAATGTTTCTGACCAACAATGATTTGGTCCATACCTGTCGTAAGATTGGTAACGAAAGCACTTTGTCTTTCAATCCGCTCATTCAGTTCGCGGATATCAATTGATTCAGCCATAAATACTTAATATTTTATTATTTAATTCTCATTAATTAAGGTGTAAGACTTACCAGTGTGTAAGGCTTCTAAATTCGCTCCCAAAAGTACGCCATATAATTAACGATTGCAACTAATTTTTATTAAAAAACAATGCGAAATCTTTAGATTAAGGTACTTTCATACGCTTTTGTACTTACGTAACATTTCACCCGGCTATACATTGCTGTATGAGCCGGGTGAATAGGTGTTTTTTGTTTTTATTCTTTTGTAAGTTCCGGTATCTCGATTGTCGTACCGTATGGTACGTTATCGGGGTTCTTGATTACTTTCGGGTTATGTTTTACGATATATGACCACATGGCTTTTGTACCGTAAAAGCGTAATGAAACTTTCGTTAAAGTCTCTCCTTCTTTAATTGTGTATTTTGTTTTGGTACCGGTTATCTTGTAGGATGCGGAATCCGAATATGCCGAAGCTGTTGGTTGTTGTTGGGCAGGTTTACTTTCTGCTTTGACAGGTTCCGCTGTCGGTTCCTTCTTGACAACAGGTTGCGGTTGGACTGCTTCCACCACAGTATCCTTGTGTGCAATTGTATCTGAAAGCTGTGCTTCCGGCTGCACAGGTTGAGTAACTTCCGGTATATCAACCACATTCTTATCAGACGAAGATGAGAACAAATCCGGATAATAAATAAACAGGATAGCTCCTCCGCACAGTAGTAAGACTATAATAATAGTTGCTATTAAATAAGGAATAGCTGATTTTTCCTTTTTATCACTGTCTTTATCAGTATAGGTGGCTTTCGGTTGTTCTATTTCCGGCTGTTCTTGGAGAGTGACAGGCTCCATATTTGCTTTATGAAGCTCTTGGGCTATAATTTGCTCTGCAGTAACTTCCGCTTTTTCTGTAATAACCGTTTTCTCTTCCTCCTCTTCTGTTGTTTCAGTCTCTGGTTTCTGCTCTTCTATAATTGTTTCTTCCGATTGTTCCTTAGCAGGTTCCTCTGTCACCGGACTGAAGTCAGGTTCCAAAACAGTTTCCGAAGATTCCTCTACAGGCTCTTCTCCTGGGGCTTCCTCAGATACAGATTCCGGTTTCGGTTCAATTTTCACTTCCGGCAATTCTTCAGCTTCTGGTTCTTCTGTTGCAATTAGTTCCGGTTCTGTTTCAGGTTGACCGGTTTCATTCGCGTCAGTTTCAGGAACTTCAGCCACAGCTACTGCTTCAGCAGTCGGCTGCTCTTCGATTACAGGTTCTTCCAGTTGTATTTCTTCCTGAATATCTCCACCGGCATTTTCATTTCCTGCTATTTCAGAGTCGATCATTTCAGTCTCTGTATCAGAAACCGCACCTTCCTCCTCATCGGATTCTTCCATAGGGGTATCTTCCAATACCGTACCTTCATTTAATACTACCGTTTCAAAATGTGCAAAAGGCTTATTTATTGTATCTCTCAGATTGGTGTCCGGAGTAAACGATACTTTGGTATGACCTTTTATCTGGAAACGTTCCCCTGTGTTGACATTAACGCTTTCCCGACTATCTACATCCACAAGTTTGAAAGTCCCCAATCCTTTGATTTTCACAGTCTTCTCATTCTCCAGGGCTTGTTCTATCAAGAGAAAAAACTCTTTGACGAATGCTTCGGCATCCTTCTTGGTCATGCTATGTTTAGCCGCCAATAAGTCGATAAGGTCTTGAATTGTCAGTCTTTCATTCATAATGGGAAATATATATTATTTAAACTTGTCTTTCAGTGTATTGCTGGGTCTGTACGTCAATACCAATTTAGGAGGAACCAGCATACGTTGCTTCGTGGACGGATTGATCGAAATGCGCTCCGCTTTTTTCTTCACTTCAAAAGAACCAAAGCCCTGTATTGCAATCGCATTCCCGTCTTCCAGTTCCTGTGTCATGTCAGACAATAAAGAACTTATCAGTTCAGAAGTGTCTTTGATAGTATACCCCAGTCTGTCTGCCAGTTCCGATGTAAATTCCTTATTATTCATACTTGTTTAATATCTTTGCATATAAATCAAAATCGTCCGCATCGGTTACTTCTACCTGATAGAATTGTCCGACTTCAAGTTCTTCTCTGGAAACACTGATCAATACTTCTGGGTCTACCTCCGGTGAATCAAATTCCGTACGTCCGATATAATAATCTCCCTCGATCCGGTCGATGATGACTTTCATCTGCTGACCAATTTTTGCAGCGCTCAATTCTGCTGAAATACCTTGCTGGATATCCATTAGCTCGTCCAGTCGGGCTTGTTTAACCTCCTGTGGTATAGAGTCTTCATATTGCTGGGCAGCATAAGTACCCTCTTCTTCAGAATAAGCGAAAGCCCCCATCCTGTCGAAACGCGCCTTGCGTACAAATTCTTTCAGCTCTTCAAAGTCTTCTTCCGTTTCTCCGGGATGTCCTACCATCAGCGTAGTGCGCAGATGGATACCCGGTACTTCTTTACGGAACTGTTCGATCAGCTTGTACGTATCTTCTTTGCTTACTTGCCGACGCATCAGTTTCAACATGTTGTCACTGATATGCTGCAAGGCTATATCCATATATTTGCAGACATTATCGCGTTCCCGCATCACCCGAAATAAATCCGTTGGAAAATGTGCCGGATACGCATAATGCAGACGAATCCACTCTACACCCGGAATTTCCGAGATACGTTCGATCAATTCGGGCAGCATTTGCTTTTTATACAGATCGACTCCGTAATACGTCAATTCCTGAGCGATCACCTGAAACTCCTTTACCCCTTGCGATACCAGATACCGGACTTCATCCAGTATTTCTTCCATCGACTTGGATATATGGCGTCCTGTAATAATGGGAATAGCACAATAAGAGCACTTGCGGTCACATCCTTCTGAAATCTTCAGATAAGCATAATGCTTGGGAGTGGTCAAAGTACGCTCAATATACAATTCCTCATGGTACGTTTTTCCCAAGTCCTGCAAGAGTTCTTTCCAGTTGAATTTGCCGTAGAACTTGTCTACCTGTGGTATTTCAATGGCCAGTTCTTGTAAATAACGCTCGGAAAGACAGCCCATTACAAACAGTTTCTTCAAGTCGCCTTCTTCTTTTCTTTCTGCAAATTCCAGAATCATATTGATAGACTCTTCTTTCGCGTCACCGATGAAACCGCAGGTGTTGATTACCGCTATCTCCCCTTCCGGATTTTCTGTATCATGAGTTACGCTGTATCCTGCTTCTTCCAGCTGACGCATCAACTGCTCCGAGTCTACTAAATTTTTAGAACAACCTAAAGTAATAATATCTATTCTCTTTCTTTTCATGCATTCTCTCCAAACAGGGAATCAACAAATTCATTTTTGCGGAAGACTTGCAAATCTTCCATGCCTTCACCCAATCCAATGTATTTTACAGGAATCTTGAACTGGTCGGAGATGCCGATCACTACTCCGCCTTTGGCGGTTCCGTCCAACTTGGTGATAGCCATTGCAGTCACCTCCGTAGCCAATGTAAATTGCTTGGCTTGCTCGAAAGCATTCTGTCCGGTAGAACCATCCAATACCAGCAGGACTTCATCCGGTGCATTGGGTACTACCTTCTTCATGACGTTCTTTATCTTGGTAAGCTCATTCATCAAGCCTACTTTATTGTGTAAGCGGCCGGCCGTATCGATAATCACTACATCCGCATTGTTGGCAACAGCAGAACTCAGTGTATCGAAAGCGACAGATGCAGGGTCCGCACCCATTTTCTGTTTTACAACAGGCACACCTACGCGTTCACCCCAGATCATCAACTGCTCTACGGCAGCTGCACGGAATGTATCGGCGGCACCCAAATAAACAGATTTGCCCGCTTTCTTGAATTGATAAGCTAATTTCCCGATTGTTGTTGTTTTACCTACCCCGTTTACTCCCACTACCATCATTACATAAGGCTTTTTCTTGATAGGTACATCAAAGTCTGCTACGTCATCCGAATTATTCTCGGTCAAAAGGGCAGCAATTTCATCACGCAGTATGTGATTCAACTCTTGAGTATTCACATATTTGTCTGCAGCGGCCCGTTTTTCGATACGTTTGATAATATTCAAAGTTGTCTCTACCCCCACGTCAGATGTGATCAAAACTTCTTCCAGATTATCCAATACTTCGTCGTCTACTTTCGACTTACCAGCCACGGCACGAGCGATTTTACTGAATACGCTCTCTTTGGTTTTAGATAATCCTTTATCTAAAGTTTCCTTCTTTTCCTTTGAAAAAAAACTAAAAAATCCCATATCAACAGTTATTTGTATAATACATTATGCTACAAAGATATAACAAAGGATTGGAAAAGTAAAAAAAAGAAGCAATAAAAAATCCCCTCACTGTTTGCCAATGAGGGGATTTTGTGTTTATAGCGTTTTATGCTATTCTGATTATTTTTTGAAAAAGTCTTGTACTTTTTCGTTTGCAACCATTTGTTCATCAAAAACGTAAGCTCCAGTTTTCGGAGATTTCACCATTTTGATAACCTTGGTGTAAGCACGACCTTCTTTAGAACCTTCGTGCAAACTTGCTACTGTTTTCTTTGCCATGGGTTATACTATTATTATTTAATTTCCTTATGTACTGTTACTCTCTTCAGAATCGGGTTGTATTTCTTCAACTCAAGTCTTTCAGTTGTATTCTTTCTGTTCTTAGTTGTGATATAGCGAGATGTTCCCGGCATTCCACTCTCTTTGTGTTCTGTACATTCCAGAATCACCTGTACTCTGTTACCTTTTGCTTTCTTTGCCATTGTAAGTTTTCTCCTCTACGTTTAGCCGATTACTTTAATGCTTTTCCAATCACAGAAACCTTTAGCTACTGCATCGTTCAGTGCAGCGTCCAGTCCTTTTTTGTTGATGATACGCAGACCGTTAGCGCAAAGGCTAAGGCTGATCCAACAGTCTTGTTCTACATAATAGAACTTTTTGTTAAACAAGTTCAAATCAAAGGTTCTTTTTGTTCTTCTCTTTGAGTGTGAAACATTGTTGCCAATCATGGCTTTCTTTCCGGTAATTTGACAAATCTTCGACATTTCTATCTTATTTTTATAGTTTTATATCTATACTTATTTCAAACAGGACGCAAAGTAAGCACTTTTATCCGTATAAAACAAGGATTTCTTAAAATAATTCACTTCCAGACACCAATTTTTCCTTATTTGAGCAAATCACGAAGAATTAATAGCGCATTATTGCCCGCTCTTTCAATATTCATGGCTCTTCCGCGGTTCGTTTCCTGCCTGTAAGTACGAATTTCATTTTTATAACCAGCAGCGATCCAGACAGTGCCTACCGGCTTCTCCGGTGTTCCACCTCCGGGACCGGCAATTCCTGAAGTTGCGACAGCGCAGTCGGTTTTCAGCGCTTTCATCGCTCCTTTTACCATTTCGATCACAGTCTGCTCACTGACAGCGCCATACACTTCCAGTGTTTCCGGTGAAACATGGAGCAGATTCATCTTCACTTCGTTAGAATATGCCACTATTCCTCCATTAAAGTATTCCGAACTTCCGGCAATGGACGTCAGACGTGCCGCAATACTTCCTCCGGTGCAACTTTCTGCGGTGGAAACGGTTAAATTCTTCTTTTTCAGCAGTTCGCCTACGATTACCTCCAGTGGGATATCTTCTTCGCTGAAAATATCATCGCCCAGTATCGCTTCCAGCTTAGCCTGCTCGTCGTTCAGTGCGCTTTCCACTTCTATCTTGTTCTGTCCCCGTCCGGTTAGCCGCAGGCGGATGATTCCAAGTTTGGGCAGATATGCCAATTTGATGCTTTCCGGCAAGGCTGTCTCCCACGGTTCCAGCTTCTCAGCGAGTATGGATTCGGGGTAATGTTGTACTAGAAAGGTCCGGTGCATGATTACATCCGTTTGAAACTTCTCACGTAGCTTGGGCAATACGGACTCAGTCATAACGGCAGTCATTTCCTGCGGAACACCCGGCATGGATACGAGCACTTTATTGTCTTTCTCAAACCAGCTGACAGAAGCGCTTCCTACCGGATTGTTGATGACCGTGCAATCTTTGGGAACCATTGCCTGACTCTTATTCAGCGCATTCATCGGTATTTTCCCGGCAAGCACCCGCTTTACGTTCTCAAATACTTCTTCGCTGAATATCAGTTCGGTATGGAAGTATTTACAGAGAGTTTGTTTGGTGATATCGTCTTTTGTGGGACCGAGTCCTCCGGTTACCAGAACGATATTCACCCTTTTCATCGCATTATTTACTGCTTCCATGATCTCTTCTTCCCGATCACGGATCGAAACAATGCGTAGAACTTCGATACCTATCTTATTTAATTCCTGCCCCATCCAGGCAGAATTTGTATCGACTACCTGCCCTATCAGCAGCTCGTCACCAATGGTAATAATTTCAGCAAACATCTTTTTCCTGCGTTAGTTAATAGAATATGCTACTTATATTAATAAGGTATATACGCTGTGTTAAGTCATTAGGTTTACTTCATTTTTTCGTTCCATATACGTGATCCATTCGGTTCATGTGCGTGAGCCGAATGGATCACGTATGTGAACTGGATGGCTTACGCACGTGGAACGAAGGAATGCTATAAACAAAGATTCTTAATGAAGGCTTCTTATATCATTAATCCTCCTTTGTCTCCCTATTATATATAGGTGCATTTTGTTTTCAGCAAGGCTTCTTTATGCCACCGCCTATTGGGTCGGTGACATTTTTTCGGCGTTTGCCGTCACTATTGTTATTGCCGTCACTTTAATCGTCACTACTTAAATTATTCTATGACAATAGTTTATTATATAAAGTGACGATGACGGTAAAAAACTGTTTTATAATGTGACACGGGAATAAGCCGGAAGATCAATGGAGCAGAAGTCTTTATCCAGATACTTGAAGTATCCGGTAATGGCAATCATGGCTGCATTGTCGGTCGTATAGCTGAATTTAGGAATAAAAATATTCCAGCCATACTTTTCAGCGTGTTCTCGGAAAGAGTTACGCAATCCGT
>UMFX01024601.1_pt1 | contig 26877 bp, 22 predicted proteins | sample 1965131 | NCBI WGS metagenome assembly UMFX01 (sample SAMEA4836058, study PRJEB28245) | human gut metagenome | biome: gut microbiome; material: fecal sample | place: Denmark | collected 2008 | reverse complement strand
ATAGAAGAATCTTATTTACAGACTTTTCTTCATACCCTCTTATGGGTATTTGGCTATTCGTTTTGGACAAATAAATATAATATACCCACAAAAAAGTCCTGCAAGCCTTGAAATACAAGGCTTGCAGGACTTTAATAATTATTCCCATTCTACTGCTATCTTTGTTTCAGATGTAATTTTATCTATTTTCTTTATCTTTATTATACATATTATCCTTAAAATATCCATAAAAATAGGAAAATCAAAATTTTTAGTACGATTTTAGTACGCTTCTTATGTACTGCAATTTTATTAGCAATAAAATTTTTCTTCAAAATATTTTTTTGGCACTCTACCACTAATTACATAAATCCTTTTTCTTTCAATTCAACATTCAAACATTTAATAATTCTATATGCTGTTGGCTTTGAAATATTCAATATTTTAGCAATATCTTCCGCAGTGTAGAATATATTTTTTTCAGACATAATTACACCCCTTTAGCAACAGATGTATTTTTTAGATTATCTATATATCAGATAAATGGCAATGCCCATAAGTTTTTCACCTGCCCCCAACTGGCGACCTATTCCCATTGCTTGCGGTGATTTTAAAAACACTCGAACTATGGCTGAACAGAAGTATCATTATTTGTTATTTACCTGACAACAGTATGAATTTTTCAAGGTTCTATTTAAGTACTAGTTATTATGCTTAGCTACTTTTTCTATAAGGATCGAATTTCATTATAGCCGCAATTAAGCTGGTTTCTAACGTTCGTTTTACTGTTTCATCAACATACTCCGAATAGAATCCATTTTCATCAATAGTACTTCTTCTTGATAATTTGTTTATATATGGTTCATATATTTCTACAATTTGCATTAAGACAACCGGATCACCAGAAATTGCATGAAGCACTGTTTCTGTATCCAAACGAGATCTTGCATTTGTATCTATCTTTGCTGAATGTTTTTTATATATGTTTTTTTTCATTTTCTATCGCCTCCATCCATTTTCGGATATTTTTCAATGCAGTAATTCTGTTGTATTGTACGGTACTTTTGGGTAAAACTAGAAGTTCGCCAATTTCTTTATCTGTCATTCCTTCAAAAAAACTCAATAGTATAATTTTCAACTTTTTGCGAGGCAATAGTAAGAGTGACTGATATAACACCTCATTTTCCAAAGCAACCGTGAATCCGTCTATTTTTAGCCAAAAGTATAATATTTTATAAGCATCTTCAGAATAATTTTTCTCTGATAAATCATTATAAGATCCTACATAAATTATCCCACTCGTTCTTTCTTTTTGTTCAACACGTAGTAAATTGTAGTTTTGGAATTTTAGAACTTTCTTGCAAAAAAGATCAAATTTATTAAGTAGCCCGTCGTTCTCAAAAGAAAACATCTGCATTTAACCACCTCATATTCACAATTTGTTACATCACCACCTCTTTCACCTAATAAATCACGTCTTAATACTAAAAATCCAAAGTTTTCCGAAAAAATTTTAGTTTTGGCTAAAATCTGTTATTTTCAACAAAAAATCACAATAGATATCAATTTTATCCATAAAAAAACTGCATGCAAAAATTTACATGCAGTCAAAAAAATATCACAAATAAAAACATTTATAAATATTGTTCCTCAACAATTCTTTTGAATAACTGATGATACCTCATAAACCCTTCGTGATTTAAAGGTGCTTTTATGGATACTATACTCCAAATCACTAATTCCTCTTCGTCCACATGAAATGGTCCATTGGGTAAAAACGTATTCCCATTATAAACAGGAAGTGACGGACGCAAAATCTCGTTTACTTCCTTCCTTGACTTTGCCACCATTAAAAAGTCAAGTTTCTTTCTTGCAATTTGAAAAAGAATCTTTTCCATAAACCCTTTATCGTGATAACCTCTGATTTCTTTCATCAAACTCCAGATAGCAGCAAACACATACTCCTTTTTTCCTTCCTGTTCAGCTTTCTTTAATGTTTCTATAAAAAGCTGGTTAATCTTATCCATCAAATGAAACCTCCTATTTCATAGTCTTTATAATCTGTTGATGCTGAAGCCAGTCATCAATCCCCTTATATCTTTCATCCCATTTCAATCGGTGTACCTGAAACCCATACTCATTGGCAATCCGTATCATATTCATACAAGCTCTCTGCACATGTGGATTTGTTTCCTTATCCATGTCATATGCTTCGATGATATCTGTTGTACCGTTTTCCCTAAGCTGTGCAAAAGCTGGTCTTAAAGCCTCATAATGCGTCACACCAGCTACTGCAAGAAAAGTCCTACCAGACAGGCTATGAGCAACATTCGCTTTTAACGCACCCTCTGTCACATATACTGTCTTAGCTGCTGGATTACCAATAAAATGCACAGGACCACCAATAGAAGCTCCTCGAAACTGATTGGAACTGGAAAACCATATATACTTCTTATCCTCGATGGGATGGTCTAATCGGATCTGAAAGCCTTCCACACGTCCATCCAGAGCACAGACCGGAATTAAAATACCAGAAGCCTTTTTATGAAACTGTATGCCATAGGTATTATCTTTTCTTGTATAGAAACCTGGCACACCGCTGAGCTGACAACCACTTGCCACCAATGCAGCTACAATTTTATGAAATCCAAAGGCTGGCGTACTTCTGTATTGGTATTTTACAATCTCATCAACACGAAGCCCTCTTTCCAGTAAATTTTGCTTATGTGAAGCTGTCAATATCAACTGAGAAAGCAGCATACGATAGGTCTGATCTCGCGTTTCAAGGTCTGCCCTTTCTACCTGCTCCAACTCTGGTACCATATTTTTCTGTTTCGCAGCTAATGTCTGGTACTCTGGCACCTTTTTCCCACAATGCAGAATCTCACAAATCTCCGCAAAAGCCTGTTTTTGATTTATCCTGTGCAGTTTGGCATATAGGTCGATCATGCCCCCTGATGTTTCACAATAGTTACAGCGGAAAACATTTTTCACAAGATTGATATTCATTTTTCCTTTTTTGTGATTGCAAAAAGGGCAGTCGACATCCATATTTGTGGGTTGTTTACGGCGAACCTTCAGGTCTAATATTCCTGCCACATCCAATATGGTAAACGGATATATTTTCTCCATATGATACCCTCCTTGTTATTTAGCAGCATCCAATAATACTTTTGCTGCGGCACGAAGTAAGTTGTTTTTTCCGCCGTATGAATCAACATACCAAGTCAACGCACTTGGTTTTTCCAGACAAAGCTCTCCTATGGTTTTTCCTTTATAAAAACCCATGGGAATGATATATGCTTTGGCATCATCCAAAGTCATTTTCTTGGTCAGTTCCTCAACACTCATGTGTTCCGACAGTTCCTCTTTTTTGCTGCTTTTGGGATTTGATTTTTCACTTCCGACCTCACCTCTAACTTTCTTCTGCTGTGGCACAGGTTCTTCCGGCAACGGCTCATCATCTTCTGGTGGCAGGTCATTCTCATTTGTTTTTGGTACTGTGACCGGTGCGTCTACCGGATTAGGATCACGCTCCTCACCAGGTTCAGCAAACTGAATACCAAAGCCAGCATCCGCCAAAGCTCTGCCCACTGCAGCTGTTTCAGCAGACTCCACATATTTCTTCCCATAGGCGTCATCTTCTGTACGCCAACGCTGTGCCATCGCACAGGAAATATAGTTATCCTCTGGATCGTTTCGATCCAGATATATCCTACTTTCAATGATGGCATAATCATTCTCCAGCTTGATGATACGTTTTGCTATTTTTCCTAAAGGGTATTTCAATCGAAACCACAGCTTACGATATTTTACATCCAGATAGAGCTGTTCCTCTCCTGCTTCGCCTTGCAGTTTTCTTAAAAAAGCAGCAGGATCAAAGCCTTCCACTTCATTCAAACCATTGATAATTTCCATATTTTTTGCCATCGTTTCATTCATAGCTGATTCTCTCCTTTTCAAAAAATAACTGCGTGATCAGAGTACTCTCATAATCACGCAGCGCCCTTTTTACAATGCTAACTGTTCTGGTATTTTTGTATGTACCACAGCAGTCTTTTTCCCTTCTGTCTTCTGCTTATACGCATCTTGAATTCTTTTTCCCAACCATGTATAACGCTTGACACTGCTGTTTTTATGGATTGCCATAAAAAGCGCCTTTTTCTGACCAACCAATATCACCTTTTTCTTCGCTCTGGTAATGGCTGTATAGATCAAGGCTCTTTGCAGCATTACATAGAAAGAGGATAAAATCGGCAGGATTACACATTCATACTCGCTACCCTGTGATTTATGAATGGTCGTGGCATAAGCCAGCTCCAGCTGATTCAGCTCATCTATTGTATATGTCTTAAAGCGATGGTCTGAAAACTTGACTGTCAATACCTCATCATTGTTTTTATCTACCTTTGCAATAAAACCGATATCTCCATTGCTTGCAATCTCTGTATTCTTTGTCTGCATTACCTTATCGCCAAAGCGAAATGATGTGCTTCCATAAGAGAGTTCCATGGTTTTATTGAGCAATGGATTTGCTAATTCTCTTAACATCTGATTCAGATTTTTCACACCGGCATCACTTTTCAGGCGGAACGGAGATAATACCTGCACCTGCTCCAGTCCATAGGTTTTCACTGCTTTCTGATAAATTTCCTGAATAGACTGAACTGCTTCTGCAACATCGTTCACATCTATAAACTGGAAATCGTCGCCATATAAAAGCTTTGTGTCTCCTTTTTTCATTGCATGGGCATTCAAGGCAATCCTACTAGTGTTCTGCTGACGGAATACCGTGTCCAGTACTGTTACCGGGACTAAACCGCAGCCAATCAACTCACTGAGTACATTTCCTGCACCAACAGAGGGAAGCTGATCTATATCACCTACGAACAAAACCTTTGTTCCGCTGGCAAGTGCCTCAAAAAGATAATATGCCAGCTGCATATCCAGCATAGATGCTTCATCTACAATAATGAAATCAGCAGATAAAACCGTCGTATCCTGCTCATTGGCATCTGATGTCAAAGAAAGAGCGGAATGCAGTGTAGAAGCATTTGGATATCCTGTACTTTCCGACATTTTTCTTGCTGCTCTCCCAGTGGGTGCTGCAAGTAAAACCTCTTTTCCTTGAAACATCTTCCCAAAGACAGCCAGAATGACTTTCAGTACTGTAGTTTTACCAGTACCAGGACCACCTGTGATAATAGAAAACGGATGTTCCATACACATTTCTACAGCTTGACTTTGGGCTTCAGAAAGCCAGATTCCATTTTCCTTCTGTGCTTCCTCTAAAAACTTTTTGCAATCTCCAGGTTTCTTTTTTCGACACAACAGTGCCGCAATATTCTTTGCCGTTTCCTTTTCATATAAATACAGTTTCGGAAGATAGACCTGCTCATGCTCAGAAATAATTGTCTTTTTCTTCTGCATCAAGTCATAAACCTTTTGAATCTTAGATTCACTCACTGGTGTATCTTCACACTTCTCATTCAGCATCTCTAATGCCTTTTTCAGCACCTCACTCTCTGGCAAATAAACATTGCCATGGTCTTTACCTTCCTCCAATACATACATGATGGCACCTTCGATGCACAGGGGATCATCCGGTTGGAAATTGATTTTTCTTGCAATTTCATCAACCGTCAAAAAACCAAAGCCGGAAATTTCACATAAGGCAAATGGTCTGTTTTTTATGGTTTCCACCGCATTCACACCAAAGGCTTCCTGTATCTTTTTTGCTTTATTGACAGAAATGCCATAGGGTGAAAGAAAGGTCATCAATTCTCTGATACTTTGGCTATCTGCAAAAGATTGACGGATTTTATCCAGCTTCTTTTGGGTAATGCCTCGCACTTCTAACAAACGCTCTGGTTCGTGTTCTAAAACCTCCAATGTATCCAATCCAAACTTCGATACGATCAATGTGGCTGTGGCTGGACCGACACCTTGGATCAAACCAGAAGACAGATATGCTGCTATACCTTCTTTCGTTTTGGGAATGATTTCGCGAAAACTGTCCACCATGTATTGCAGACCATATTTACTGTTTTCCCATTTGCCATTAAGCTCCAGCATCATGTTGGTTCTTTCCGGAAGATAATATCCTTTTACAGAAAAACGGATCTTGTCATTCCTGCTGTTTAGCTGTTCCAATGCTTCTTTTGGAAACAACCCCTTTTCTTCACTCACCATACGCAGGATACAAAATCCGTTATCTTCATTCTTATAAATCGTTTTTTCATAGGACGCAATCAAAATACATCACCTTACCTTTTACTTTATAACTTTCTTCACTTGAAATGTTCTGCTTTCTGAAACAGAAGCATATTTATCAAACATTTCTTTGTCATTTAACTTCATTCGTTCCATTGCTTCTTTTGGTATCAAGGTACGGTAAGATGGCTTATAGGTGATCAAATACTCACACCCATCTGCTACACACTTTCCCTTTGTACCAGGACCCAACATGGCTGCAAACTGTGCATACAAGGTCTTGATTTTTCCTTCCAACTCCCTACCCGCCTTATCTAATGCGGACTTTTCGTTTTTCATCTCCAGGATTTTTTCAAACACATCACCATATACATTGTCAAAAATCAATTCTTCCTGTTGATTACGCTCTGCTTGATAACACTTCAGGCTCCTAAGCATCAAATCACCATCACCTGTTAACGGCGGCTCTTTCTGTTTTTCCACATAGTCATACCAAAACATCCCTTCCTGTTCAATCAGATCTTCTTCAAAATCCAGATCACGTTCGATTTTCTGATAGATAAAATCGTTCTCTGTGTTGCCATGCAGGCAAGCAGCATAACTGGCAAAAACATTTCTTACTGCCATGTAATGTCTGCACTGTACCTCATAAATATAAGGTACTGCACCGCCATCCCATTTATCTTTCACATAATAGCTGCCAGTTTTGCACTCTAAAATACCGATTTCACCAGATGACGTTTCGTACATATAATCAATGTCTGCAATCATATAGGGATATAATGGATGACGCAGCATCCTTTTTTCCTTCCAGATACGAAATCCTGTCTTTTTTGCAAAGATTTCTGCAACCAGATCCTCCAAACGCTTTCCAACCTCAAGAGTGACCCAATTTTCATCCTCTGGCATATCAGGTGTTCTGCCAATTTTCTCAAAATAAACATCTCTTGGGAGTTTATAGGCTGATACACCAAGAATAATGCCGGCATCACTGCCACCAATACCACTTTTTCGATATTCCAGCCAATCTTCATTACTTAATCCTGTAATATCCACCACAACTTCTGGTTCATACTGTAAATCCAAAGACATTTTTGTTCCTCCTTTTACCATTTCATTTCTCCAGCCAGATCATAATCCTTCCAACGGATATGCACCGCACGAGCAATGTTCTCCTCCATCTTCACGATTTTAGCGCCTTCTGGCTCATCACGCATGAGGATATGTTCTGCCTCTGTAATGCCCAAATAGACTTCATACGCTAAACAACATCTTTCTCCGTTCTGCTGCTGGAAATTTTCCGCAACTTCCATGGCAATTTTTTTCGGGATACCAATGCGTTTCATAACACCAAGCATAGCATTGACTGGATGAAGTAAAATCAGGCTCATCATTTTTTCCAGATTGCTTAACGCCTTTCCATATTGGGCATACAACAGATTTAGCTGGCTGTCGAACTTCTCCAGACTGGCACCATTTTTATGTTCCAGTTTTAGAGGACTGCCAAGGGGTAAAATCTTAGCTCCGCTTCCAACAAAGAGCAATGGATATAAGTTTGCACCACTATACCCCACATCAGAAGTCGTTAAACGAAGTCCGGCTTTTAACCCATCTGTTGGTAAATGGTGTTTTTTCAGCAGCTTCCTGTACTCCTGAAGCAAATCTGTTTCATTACTCAACTCCCATAAAGCAGTAGCTACACTATGGTCATAAGACGCACCTGCAAAGGTATACCCTGGGAAATTCGTTTGCAGGTATTCCACTGTCTTGCGGAATAATTCCGGCATTTCTAATACTGCGTAGTCTGACGGAGCACCACCATGGACAGCGGATATTTTTTTCTCGCAAAACCTGAGCAATGCTTCTCCAGATGCAACCTCCATGCAGTAGTTCAGAATTTTAGCAAGGACAGTTTTTTCCACTTTGTTCAGAGCATTGCCAGAGACTCTTGCCCTATCTAAAATGGTCTTCACTGCACAGCTACGTACTGGATAAAAACTATCCTGCACCTTCAGAACCAGACGGGTATGTTCCATGGTATCTTCCATAATTGGCTGCATCTCATGATTTTCTTCGTTCTCCATGAACATTGTCACTTTCTGGTCATCTGCTGCTAAAAAACGGATTTCACTACTCTTTTCTCGCTGCCAAGCAGAGTTTTCTTCCCTTTCCTGAAGAAAATCAATAAATTCCTCCTCCTTCAAAAAATTCTTTTGATACTGATCCATAAACACTTTTTCATTCATAAACACTTCCACCTTTCTAAAAATTATTTGTTTATATCAAAGGCTCCTTCGCCCTTTGACCAATAAAAAAAGCGGGAAGAATACCAAAATTTCATTTGATTTCTTCCCGCTATCGTTAAAACAAAAAAAATACGTGACTGATATGTAAAAACACATAACAATCACGCATATAATCCTTAAACAACCTGTTTCAGATTTACTGAAACATAATACTCAATCTTTCATTTAGCATAACACGGCAATATCACTCTGTCAAGGATGTCAGTTTTTTGATGGCCTTGCAATAGCAAAAGAATTTTCAATATTATATTTGTTATTCTTATCATCATCTTTTTGAACTGACCACTGTCTCTGTTATACCATTATTTCTTTTCATCACCATCGTTTGAACTGAAGGACAGTTTCCGTTACTTTGCGGTATTATATACATATTGACAGCACCCCCTGCAAGACTTGTAAAACTTGCAGGGGGCACTAGCAGTTTTATTTTTTCTTCCAATTCAAAAGTAATGCCGAGTTTATAATTACAAGTATTGATCCTGTATTATGTACCAATGCACCTGTAACGGGACCGAGTAACCCGGTTATAGCAAGTGCAATTGCAAGAAAATTTAGTCCCAAAGAGAATGATAGATTCACCTTAATGGTAGTCATCATTCTCTTTGAAAGGGATAAAAGGTGTGGTAACTCTTTGATTTCATCATTCACAAGAGCAATATCTGCAGCATCCACCGCAATATCGCTCCCAACACCACCCATCGCAATGCCAACATATGCTTTTTTAAGTGCTGGTGCATCGTTAATGCCATCACCAATCATACAGACTGAATATCCACCATCTTGATATTTACCGATATAGTTCAACTTATCTTCTGGCAGACAATTAGCATAACCCTCACTTATGCCCAATTGACTCGCAATGGTTTCAGCCGCATTCTTGTTATCTCCGGTAAGAAGAACAGGATGCACATCGATTTTACCAAGTGCTGCAATCATATCCTTACTTTCTTCTCTCACCGTATCAGAAAGAACGATATAACCTGCTAATATATTATCAATGACAACATAAGTTATAGTACTACCTTCATTTAAATATTTACCTGCAGCATTTGCAAGTTCTTTGGAAATTGTTACGCCTTCCATAAGCTTTAAATTACCTGCTTTAACAACCTTTCCATTAACAGTAGCCGTTACTCCCTCACCGAGACTCATTTTGAAATCCTTACAAGCGACTGTTTTTTGACCGTAACAACGAACAATAGCCTTTCCAATAGGATGTTCACTCATGTGCTCAGCTGAGGCAGCATAGAAATAAATCTCATCCTCACTGTATGCAGAAACAGATTTAACCGCAGTTACTTTGGGTGTGCCATATGTTAGAGTACCCGTTTTATCAAAAGTTATTTTTGATACTTTGGCAAGTCTTTCAAGAGCATCACCTTCACGGACAAGAAAGCCATGTTTCGTAGCATTTCCGATAGCTGCCATAATTGCAGTAGGGGTAGCAAGTACCAATGCGCAAGGGCAAAACACAACAAGGATAGTAACTGCACGAATAATTTCATCCGTAAATGCCCAAGTCAGACCTGCAGCAGTAAGCGCAATCACAACAATCCAAGTTGCCCATCTATCCGCAAGACCAACAATTTTTGCCTTATCCGCATCGGCAGACTGTACCAGCTTAATCATTCTTTGAATGGAACTGTCCTCACCGACTTTTATAGCTTTCATTTCAAATGCACCAAACTGATTGACCGTACCCGAAAATACCTCATCACCAACTATTTTATCTACAGGGAGAGATTCTCCTGTCATAACCGCTTGATTTACAGAAGTCTGACCAGAAATGATAACACCATCAACAGCAATCGTTTCACCAGGCAGAACACGAATGATATCACCAACCTTTATTTGCTCGGCAGGAATAATCTTTTCTTCACCGTTCATAATAACTCTTGCTGTCTGCGGCGTTAAACGAACAAGTTTTTCAATACCCGCTCTCGCTTTAGCAACAGTTAGATCTTCAAGTAAAGAGCCAAGTTGCATAATAAAAGCAACTTCGCCTGCAGCGAAATCTTCTCCGATAAACACTGAAGCAATAAGAGCAAGAGATACAAGTACGTCTGCTTTAATATCAAAGGAAGTAATAAGACCAATTATGGCTTCTAAAACAATTGGCACACCACAAAGAATAATAGCAATCCACGCCGCATCAAACGGCAATGGTACTAAATCAAAAACACTTATCATAAGCGAGAGTCCGCCAAGCACTAGAAACACAATATCCTTCTTTTTTCCGCCAAGCTCCATAAATTCTTCCACTTTTCCGATAATATTCTCCATACGAAACCTCTTTTCTATACCCATACTTTGACCACTATTATACCTATGGGGGTATACCCATATTATACCCATAGGGGTATAATATGTCAAGGATTCCAAAAGAAAAAAGGCAGTTATTTAAACTGCCTTTCGGAAAAATTTTATTTTATTGCATGTTGGCAAAGCGTTCTACTGCTTTGGTAAATTTCTCAATTGTTGCATCCGCATCTCCATGTTCGATACCATCTTTTACGCAATGTTTGATATGACCTTCAAGCACTACCTGCCCCGCTTTATTGAGAGCAGATTTCGCTGCATTAATTTGAGAAAGAATATCCTCGCAAGGCACATCCTCGTCAATCATTCTGTCAATTGCTTGAATTTGTCCAATAATTTTTGCAAGCCTGCGATGCAGATTTGCAGAATCCATACATTGTTTCATACGCTAACCTCCATACCTCTATGGGTATGTGTATTGTAGCACTTATTAAGAATAAAGTCAATTTTTTCTATAATATTGGTCTATCAGCTTCTACATGCATTGATGATAATCGGTGTTTCTCTATTATGAGGTACGTTTTTGTTTATTACAAATACACTTCTCCATTTCTTATATGTGGTTCATCACTTCTCTCCAACAGAATTTGAACCAGCATTATGATAGTGTCCAATTTTGGCTTTCTTTCTGCTTATTTACCATATGGGCATAGATACCGTTTTCTTTCATTAACATATCAGGCGTTCCTTCTTCAGCCACCTTTCCTCCCGACAACACCACAATTTTATCAGCGCTTGCTACAGTACGCATTCTATGCGCAATCACTAAAACAGTCTTATTTTCGATCAGCCTCGACAGCGCTGTTTGAATCAAGGTTTCATTTTCTACATCCAAAGCTGCTGTAGCTTCATCCAGCAAAATAATTGGTGCATTTTTCAAAAAAGCTCGTGCTATGGAAATTCGTTGGCGTTCACCGCCAGAAAGTTCACATCCGTTTTCTCCAATATAGGTATTCCATTTATCAGGCAATCTTTCAACAAACTCATCAACATTTGCAAGATGTGCCGCAGCCAGAACTAACGCATCTGTGGCATTCTGATTGCCAATACGTATATTTTCCATAATCGTATTATCAAACAATGTTACTTCCTGAAATACAATTGAGTACAAAGAAAATAATACTTCTGGATCGACTTTTGAAATATCCATGCCTCCAACCGTAATCTTACCAGAGGTAACATCCCAAAAACGAGCTGCCAAACGAGATACTGTCGTTTTGCCTCCTCCCGAAGGTCCTACCAGTGCAGTTACTTCTCCCTGCTTTGCCGTAAAAGTAACATCCCTCAGGACGGTTTCACCTGAATTATACGCAAATTGGACATGTTCAAAGGAAATGTCATACCCTTTATTGGAAAGTAATGTCTCGCCTTGCTGCATTGGATGATCCAAAATTTCATTCATACGAGCAATATTTGTACGGGTAGAAATAACAGCTGCCAAATTCTGCAATGCACCTTGTAATGGATCATACATTCTGGAAATAACCAACAGAAATAAAAAGAATGTTAATACATCCAAACTGCCTTGCACTAACAATATAGATCCAACAAGAGCTACGGTAACAATTCCAAGTTTTAAAACGAGAGAGGCTGATACCACAAATGCAGCTAACCCAAATTCGTTTAAAATAGAGCGATGTTCCACATAGCGTATTTTCTTTTCAAGACCTTTCAAATATTCTTTCTCTGCATTATTAGCTTTCAGGTCCTGAACTGTTTCGATGCATTCTTGAATTCCATCTGCGCAAGACATTTTTGCATCCATTGACTTTTTATTAAATCCTTCTTGAATTTTTGCAGAAAACCCTACAATGGCAAATGCCACTGGTGCTACCCAAAGTGCAGCTAAAGCCATGCGCCAATCGTAAAAGAATAAACTTATCAAAATCAATACTGTAGAAATAATTGATCCAACCAATTCCGGGATGAAGTGCGAAAAACTCTGTTCCAAGAAAGTGCAATCTGCCATAATTGTACTAGTAAGATCCGCCAAATCCTTTTTTCCAAAAAAGGACATTGGTATCTTTCGTAATTTTTCTGCCAAGGTAACCCTGCGTATACCACTTTCAATATAAGTCGCAAAGTATGTTGCATTGTATTGGAAGTATGTTGTTACCAAAATAATTCCTATGCATAGTACACAACCAATGATGTAAAAAGAAATCCTATTTTTAGGTACACCTCCATTGATCAAATCACTTACAAGGCTATAAAGCAATCCAACGGGAAACATGAAAGAAATATTTTGCATAACACATGCAATGCATCCTTTTATCAGATCTTTTGCCCCCGTTTCAGAAAGAGCATATTTTTTCTGCAAATATTTAATCATGATTTCAATACCTCCTTTTGTACCTTCCATTGAACGGAAGACTGGTATTCTTCCAACATTTTGGCAAAGAGTCCATCCTTATTCTGCAATTCATCGCTAGAGCCACTTTCAACAATTTGCCCATCTTTTATCACATAAATCTGATCTACTCCAACTACAGAAGATAATCTATGCGCAATCATAAGAACCGTTTTCCCTTGTGTGAGTTTAGAAAGCGCTGCCTGCACACGAAACTCATTGTCAGGATCTGCAAATGCTGTGGCTTCATCTAAAATAACGATTGGCGTATTTTTTAGCATAACACGAGCAATTGCAATTCGTTGTTGTTCTCCACCAGAAAGATAAATTCCTTTTGTGCCAATTATGGTATCTACACCATTGGGCAATTTTTCCAGAATATCTTGGCATTGTGCATTTTGCAGTGCTGTCATAACTTCCTGTCGGGTGGCATTTGGTTTACCTAAACGAACATTTTCTAAAATAGAAGCTTTTATCAAATGACTATTTTGAAATACAAAAGAAATCGTATTCATTAACTCTTCTTTGGAAATATCTCGGATATCCACACCACCAATTTTTACACTTCCGCTATCAGGGTCAAAGAAACGAGAAATAATATTCGCAAGTGTAGTCTTACCACCGCCAGAAGGTCCTACAAAAGCAACTTTTTGTCCAGATGGAATGGAAAGCGTAATCCCTTTCAAAACCTCTTGTTTTCCATCATAACTGAAATGCACATTTTCCAGTGATACAGAGCCATCTTCTGGATGCAGCGGATGTTTTGTTTCCTCCAGAGGTTTTAAAGTCATAATGCTGTCAATTCTTTGTAAAGCATCATCCACAATCATGGCGTTTTCACTTTGGAACATAATGCGTGTTAAAGTTACAGATATAATGGGGGTAATAATAATATAAAAGATTAAATTCAGAAGAAATTCCACAGAAGTATGCTCCTGCGTAAATAATAATGCACCAGCAATCAGGAAAACAAATACCCCATTAATAGCTGCTGTATAAAGCATCATTGGCATACGAAGCTGCTTTGTATAAGCAATAACCCATACTTTATAGCGATCAATGGAGTCCTTGAACTTTCGAAATGAGTAGATCGTTTGACCAAAAGTCTTAACAACCGGAATCCCTCGAACATACTCAACTGCTTCATTAGACATATCATCCAGCGCATCTTGATATTCTTTCATTTTTTGCTGCATTTCTTTGCCTGTCATAGTCATCATAATGGAAAATGCAAGAACTACTGGCAAAAGGCTTAAAAGACCAAGTCTCCAATCAAACATCATAAGCAAAAAAAGCAATCCGCAAGGTGTGGCAATGGCATTTGCTCGATCTGGAAGTTGATGTGCAAGATAAGTTTCTGTTGCAGCACTGGATTCATTCACGATCTTTCGAAGTTTCCCACTGCCAAACCTCTCCGCAGCTCCCAATGGAAGTTTTACGATATGTTTCATTGTCTGCAAACGCAAATTTGTTGCTATGCGAAAAGCACCCAAATGAGAGCACATAAGACCGGAAATATATATTAGCATCGATATAATTGCAAACAATACCGCCATCCACCCATTATGTGTAACATCCTTGGCGGCACTAAAATTGGGTGCAACCTGTAATATTTCCTTCATCATTGCCCATATAAAATAATATGGAACCAAAGCGAGCAAGGCGCTGATGGCAGATAATATCCATGAAGCGTAGGTCAAATATTTGTATTTTCCTGCAATTTCAAGCAGACGTGACAAATTAGATTGTTTTTTCAAGTAAACTCCTCCTTTACATTTTTATACTTTAGGTTAGTAATGACTAACTCATGTATATAAATTATAGGGCTTTACTGCCCCATAATTTTCATCCAACCAGCCGTATAAAACGCTCTCATCTGTTCAACATAATTTTCTGCGTCAGCAAGGGGCATTTCATGAATAATCAGTTCAAAAAACGTATGAAACATCCCTGTAATCAAAATATGTTCTAAGGCTGGATCTATTGGCGGAGAAGGATGACCCAACTTTGCTAAAACGTTTTTATACGCCTGGGTGCCATTCATCTCAATCTCAACCATTTCGTCTATAAAATTAGCAAATCGTGTACCTTCTGAACAGCAGAGAAGCAATTTACATTCTTCCAGATTCTGATAAGCATAATGCAGCATATCAAACATACACATCCCAGAAATATCGCTCATAACTTTCGGTTGCTGTTCATGCGGAAGATTCGCAAATTCCTTCTGGGCTTCTTTAAAACGATTAATCAAATAATCATAGTGTTTGCCCACAAGAGCTTCAAAGAGTTCCTCTTTGCTTTTATAGTACCCATAAAAAGCACCCGTCGTCAGCCCTACAGATTTAAGAATATTTCGTAAGGATGCAGAACGATAACCTTTCTCCGAAAATTCCCTTTTGGCCTCAAGATGAATATATTCTAACGTTGTTAAGCTTTGCTCTGCCATATCTACCTCCATATAACAGTGTTATATAACACAGTTATATTATAAAATCAGTCATTTTATTTGTCAAGAGTACATTACTTGAAATATATAAACACCGGAATGATCTACATAACATTGATGCCAAGATATGTTAAAATTGATATTGTTTTAAGACACTTTTTTATAATTGGAAAAAACCTGCAGAAGCAAATCAGATTTATATTTCAATCTAATATTTAACGTAGCAAGCTATGAGGTTTGGATAAATCCAATACAAAAATAATCTGTTCTATGTCTAGCAAAATAGTATAAAGATGGTTTACTGTCATCAATAGCTTTCTAAGTTAAAAAAGTCAGTGGCTATTGCCACCGACTTGCCATCTTTTTTCCGAATTTTTATTTAATATGAGAGTACATGAAAAGGCAAACAGAAATTTTTATTTTCCTGTTTGCCTTTTCCATTTTATCCTACTAAAACTGGTCCCTATGCAAATTATTGTGCAGGGTATGTGTAAGTCAGTGTTTCATATCCATCTGCAGAAATTGTTAAAGTATGAGTCCCATCTCCTGAGAAACAATCTTCCGTGAAATCAATGAATTGATCATCTCCTCCATATGCCTCATCATTAGAGAACTTATAAGAATTTGTGTCGCCCCAGAAACTTGATACCATTTTGCAGCTATTCCCATCAATTTCTATACTTGTAATTGCATTCAAATATGCTGCTGCATCTGTTACTGAAAGGTCGAAACTTAAGCGATAATAGCTGCTCAGTACTTCGTTTTTAAACACCAAACTATTTACAGAAGGAGCTTCTTTATTTTCTTCTGGTTCCGTAGGTTAATCGCCAACTACCAAACTGTTATTTTCAATTTTCAAAGTCAATGTTTCGTAGCCATCCGCAATGATTTCTACAGTATAGATCTTATCTGTTACTGCGAAACAATCAGCAGTGAAATCGATGAATTGGCATTTCCCTCCATATGACCCATCTATGGAGAACTTATAGGAATTTGTGTCCTGCCAGAAGCTTTGCACTTTTTCGCACGCTTCACCATCAATTTCGATGGAAGTAATGGCTTACAAATAAGCTGATGCATCATCTTCTGTCAGGTCAAATTTTAAACGATAATAATCGTCCCCATAAGACTCATCAACAAATCCGAAAGATTCTGCCGTTGGAGCAGCCTGATCTTCTCCCGGCTCCTCTGGATTTTCTCCAGCATCTCCGCCAATAGTTCCATCTTTTCCAACTGTCAATGTCAAATCTTCATAGTCTTCTGCGGAAATCACAACAGTATTATCGCCCTCTGTGAAAGGTGTATCCCCATGCAGAATGATCTGCTGGTCTGTTGTGTTGGTTGTGAAATACAAATCAGCAACCATGCTGGAACTATATTCTGTACCATTGACCGTGACTTTGTTTACAGCCTTGATCCACGCTTCGATATTGTTATCGTAAGACGGTGCAAAAGCAAAAGTATATGTTGTCTGGAAGAAATTGCTGTACGTACAATCAACACTTTCATATTTAGGTACAGGTTTTGTTTCTGTTGATGTTCCATCACCAACAGTGAATTCTACTGTTTTCGTACCATAATATTTTGCCGTAACAGCGATCTGGTATTTTCCAGCCTGTGTAAACAAATCTTTCCCTAGAATCAAGTGTTTTCCAGAAATTTCATATCCAATCTCATCATAAACAGATTCCTGTCCATCAGGTAAAACATTTTTCTTTGTACCATCTGGATATGTCAGCTTGACTTCTTCCAGATATTTCCAGATGTCACCTGTGGCATTTTCCCCAGCAACCGTTACAGTAACTTCTTCTCCAACATTTCCAGCTTCTACTTCCAGAACTGTTTCTTCAACTGTTTTTCCATAATCCACTTTCATTTCTTTATCCTGATATCCGCCAACTGAAATACGAATGGTATTTTCGCCTACCTCCAGTTTGTTTTTTGCTATTGTCAAAGTAGCATCTTCCAGATTTACAGTAAAATCACCTTGAGCCAATGGATTCAGGTTATCCCCGTTTAGATAAATTTTACCATCCTCTGCAACCGCAGCCAAGTAAGCTGTGTCTGCGCAGCTAAGCTTCAGGTCAGAACCTTCTTGACTTTCTACCACAGTCAGTTCTGGTGCAGGTCTACCGATGTAGCTACCGCCCATTTGTGTTTCCCCAAGGAGGTTGTCTTCCAGTACATATTTTGCTGCGTAAGGGCGATTCTGTGTTACAGAAGCAGTTTTTTCTTTCTGGAATTCAGCAAAAGTCAGATATTCACCATTAGCTTCTGCATCGTTTACCATATTGGTAAAGGCGCCACTCTTTCCGCTGTAGTCATAGAATACTTCGCCACCTTTATCAAAAACATAAAGCCAGCTTGTCATATCCTGATCCCATCTTTCAGCAATTTTTGCTGCACTTTCCTGTTCGATGCCCAGTTCCGTCAGAATTTCCGCATTTGCCAGCAAATCAGAGTCAAAAATCAGATATGCGTTCATCACGTTGCTGCCACCGTCTCCACCGGAAGACCCGCCTCCATCGAAGGTTGCCATGGTAACAGCATCAGCACCAGCATATGTAATGGCATTATTCACTCCACTGCCAACTACAAAAGTTGTTTCCATAGGTTTGAAGCCCTCAGCATAAACCTTAATCGTATATTTCCCATTATCTGGAATATTATTATGTCCCTCAACATCGTTATAGAGAACGAACAAATCACCAAACAGGTAGTAATCTGCAATTTTTTCCAGCTCTTTTATTTCTCCATCCGGTGCAGTCAATGTTACACGATATACAGGCATTGTAATGCCGTATACCATATCCTCTACATGGAAATACACGTTTTCACCGCTTTGGATAGTGCCACCATTCCCCTGTAAATGCATAGATGGTGCTGTTTCATTTACCACATGAATCGGGAACAGCCAGCTTTGTCCACCACTTGTAACTCTGATGTTGTAACGTCCATTGCTATTGAAATTAGTCTGTCCCAAAGATATACTAATTTGACCAACAGTTTTTCCATTATGTTCTACCTGCTCTGTCTTGTACTGAAGTTTGTTATTTAAAGTATTATTGTTTACATTGAATGCCACCAGATCAACATCGCTGATGCCATCGAACCACTGTTTTTCTTCTGCAGTGGAATAATTGAACATTACAATCACTTCGCCCTTGCCATCTTCTGTAACTTCTGCATCAGGGCTATAGTATGGGATGGATTCATCAGATGCGTCCAAATCAAATGTTGTTTTTTCAGGATATATTCTTACTTTCCCAGCTTCATCATAATTTGTCAAATGATAGTCCCAAACCGCTACAGCGCCATTTGCCATCAGATTATAGGATTCTGGTACTGACGCCAATACTTCCGGTTTTTCAGGGATCTGGTTATTTGTCAGCTTTACTTCCTGTTTGCTGTTTCCGCTTTCCAATACCAATTTGGCAGGATTCAAAGAAGTCAGTTCCCATTTGACGATGGTTCCATCATCATCTACATTGGTAAAATTAGAAGTAACATCAACTCCGTCAATGATCAGTTTTGTATTATCCTTGGAAAAACCTTCTTCAAAGGAAACGACAACATACTGACTTCGTCCTAAATCTACCAATTTCGTCTGTGCAGCTTTAGCGATATTCTGAGAAGGTTTGGAGCTACCACCGCCACCGCTGCTGCTACCACCGCCACCGCTGCTGCTACCACCGCCGCTACTGCCTCCAGAACTTCCTTTATTGGAATTGTCTTTTTCTTCCGTCTTTGTTTCCTCTTTTTCTTCTTCAAGATTGGTATTTTTTAGTGCATCCATAGATCTGGAAAGAAGAGCGATACCTTCCGCTCGTGTCATTGATTTTTGAGGCATTAATTTGCCATCCGCACCATAAAGATATCCATCAGAAATTAACTTTGCCATTGCATTTACTGCAAAAGCAGATATATCACCTCTATCTGTAAAATCATCCAAAACAGATAAATCTACTGAAGTATTTTCTTCAAGCAGTCTTACAATCATAACCGCAGCCTGTTCTCTTGTGACAGGCTGATTCGGGGACATAGTGGTTGCCGATGTTCCGCTCATATATCCTGCAGATAAAGCTTTTGCTAAATCAGAGCGATACCAAGCACTATCTTCTACATCTGTATAGTTTGCAATAGATGGAGATTCTTCTGTATACCCCATTACTCGATTAATAACAGCTGCAAACTGTGCTCTTGTCATAATCTGATTTGGAAGATAATTCCCAGTTCCATCACCAGCAATATATCCATTCTCCGCGAATGTTAATATTTGTTATCGCGCCCAATGTCCATCAATATCAGAATTAGCCGCAAATACCTGTGCGGAGGGAAGTGCCCCCAACGCAATACTTGAAGTCATTAATGCTGCACATATCTGTGCCTGTAGTTTTTTCATAAACGCCTCCTCTTCAGTTAGCAACGACTAACTTAATGTTATAATGAAGTATTTCATATTAATATCTAATCCCTTCTACATATTCCACTTCCCCTCTAATTGATAAGAGTTAGCATATGCTAACTGGATTAGTTATAAAAGAACAATAACTTTATTTCAATCGTCACATTATTCAAATTTGATGTATAAAAATTGTGAAATACTCACAGTATCTCTCTGTGATAAAACCAAAAATCACTTTGATTTCATTTTTTGCTTACGCTTGGAATTTTGAGGAAACCAGCCACGTGCAACACGTTTTGTTTGCTCTTTCAATTCTTTGATACTCCATAAAAAAGAACATCCTAAGATACCTAATAATACAGAAAATATATTGTTCATAAATAAGGAAAGTATCAAACAAAACAAACCCATCATGAAATATACTGGCCAAATACGTTCTGAAAAATAATATTCACTCCATATTACCAACGGATGAAATATACCAATAATACACAAAGAAGCAATTCCTACTAAAATTCCATCAAAATGAAACATATCCTCCACCTCATTTTCAATAAAATATTCAATTTCAATGCCATCCAGTACATTTGCGAAAATGCCAGTATTCCCGATATTTATAATACAGGAATTCATCTGCAGAAAAAATCTTAAAAAATTTATATGCATTAATATACTTCCCGTAGTTTTCTCCAAAAATCTATACAGGAAAGCGACGTTCCATTTAGAAAAACGGAACGTCGCTTAAATGAATCTATTAAAATATCATGACTTTATAGAGAATAGCATGCAATCTCCAATATGGAAATCAAATTTCACATTGTACAAGTGTTTTCAAAGCTGAAAAACTTTCTGCGCCCATACAATGTTCCAACTCACATGCATCTCTTGATGCAATTTCTGGTTTCACTCCCAAACTGATAAGTAATTTACATAGCACTTGATATCTTTCATTCATTTCTTTTGCAATCTGCAAACCTTTCTGAGTTAAGTAAATATACTTTCCGTCGACCAGATAAACAAAACCTTCTTCCGCTAGAATCTTTACGGAAACAGATACAGTAGCGCGCGAAACAGATAAGGCATGCACGAGATGCTGATTGCGTACAACTCCTTTTTGTGAAAGTTCATAAATAGTTTTTAAGTAATTTTCTGTTACTCTCCTCTGTTTCACTTACCTCACCCATCCTTATATAATAAGATGTAACCTGTAATTATATAATCAAATTCGTTATTACGAAAATACAATTACTTATTTGTCTTATCACAGCAACAACTTCCATGCCCGTTTTCTTTTGTTCCACAGGAACAACCATCTGGGCAACCAATACATTTCCGTCCGCTTTTTTTCGCCCTATAAACATATATGCCAGCTGCTACCACAATGATGAGAATGATTGCAATTATGATATAGTCAATCATAGCGTTTTCGCTCCGTTCAATTCATATTCGTGTTTCAGTTCCTTTTCTGTTTTCTTGCACAGATAAATCACAACAGCTACCATGATCAATACTGCAATCAAACCAGGTACAAAGCCAGCTCCTACAGAACCTGTCGTAATCAAAGTACCAATCTGGTATACTAAGAAACCAATGGTATAACCGGTACACAACTGTAAGCCAATACCGCCCCACAACCATTTTTTGCTTTTCATTTCAGAGTTCATGGCACCAATGGCCGCAAAGCAAGGAGGTGTATACAGGTTGAACATCAGATATGCCAGTGCAGCAACTTTTGTAATAGCAATTACACCTGCAATTTCACCGCCTGCACCTTCAATCATTGCCAACTCTTCTGTATCAATCAGATTTTCCAAACCAACAAAGCATACAGCTAAAGTACCTACAACGTTTTCTTTTGCAATAAAGCCTGTTACTGCTGCCGCTGCCAGCTGCCAGCTAAGTACACCAACAATGGGAATCAGCAAATAAGCAAATGGTCCAGCAATGGAAGCCAAAATGGAGCTATCAGCAGTTTCTGCCACCTGGAAACTCCAGTTGAAAGTCTGCATAATCTGTACAGCTGTATTACACAGCAGGATAATGGTCGCTGCTTTTACGATGTACGCCCAGCCACGTGCACACATCGCTTTCAAAGCAAAGATAAAAGAGGGTGCTTTGTATTCAGGCAATTCCATAATAAAGAAAGACTTACGGTTTTTATATCCAGAAATTTTGTTTACGAGCAAAGCGCCAAGGAAAATCAAAACAATGCCAGTAAAATACATCAGGAAACTAACCCAACCAGCATCTTCAAAGAAAGCACCTGCAAACAAAGCAATTACGGGAATTTTTGCACCACAGGGCATAAAAGGCGTCAGCATTGCTGTCGCACGACGTTCGCGTTCATTTCTAATTGTACGGCTTGCCATAACACCAGGAATTGCACAACCAGTACCGATTACAAAAGGAATCACGGATTTACCAGAAAGACCAACTTTTTTAAAGATTGGATCCAGCACAACAGAAACACGGGACATATATCCACAATCTTCCAGCAATGCAATCAGGAAATACATGATCATAACCAGTGGCAGGAAACCAACAACGGCACCAACGCCGCCGATGATACCATCAACCAACAAGGCTGACAGCAGTGGATTCGCATCTGCCAGTAATTCACCAATGTAACCCTGGAAAGTTTCAATCCAAGCAACCAATGTATCCGCGATCAATGGACCAACCCATACCTGTGAAATTTGGAATACCAAAAACATGACAACAGCAAAGATGGGAATACCCACGATTTTGTTGGTCAAAACATTATCTATTGCGTCACCTGTGCCCTTATCTTTTGTCAAGATTTTTCTTTTTTCCACTTGGGACACCAGATCATTTACAAATGCAAATCGTTTTCGATCCGCTTCTTCAACGACATGCTTATTGGTCAAATCAATATCCCCTTGCACATAGGGTGCTTTTTGAACTTGTCCCTTTGAAGCTACCGCTGCATCAACAACCAATTTCAGACCTTCTGCAGCAGTTGAAACTGTTTCTACTACCGGGCAGCCCAGCTTTTCTGAAAGGACTTTTGTATTGATGGTAGTTTCTTTTTTCTTATTGATATCACTTTTATTCAATGCTACTACCACAGGAATTCCCAATTCCAAAAGCTGTGTCGTAAAAAACAAGCTACGACTTAAATTAGTTGCATCCACAATATTAATAATGGCATCTGGATGTTCATTTCTAACGTAAGAGCTTGTGATACTTTCTTCCGATGTGAAAGGTGACATTGAATATGCACCCGGAAGGTCAACTGCAACCAGTTCTTCCACTTCTCCAGAGTAATTCTTTTTAATAGGATGTTCTTTTTTTTCAACCGTAACGCCAGCCCAGTTCCCCACTTTTTCATTTCTACCTGTCAAGGCATTGAACATAGTGGTTTTACCAGAGTTCGGGTTGCCTGCAAGGGCAATTCTCATAATACTTCCTCCTCTTCCCTATATAATATTTGCTTTATATTCAGACATATAGTTATCTTACGCTAACCATATGTCAAAATAAACTACTCTCATAAAAATCAAATCTGAATTGCTGCTGCCAATTGATTATCGATATTGTATCTGCCGTCCTTAATGGAAACAACGCATCCACCTTTTAATCGAGAAACAACTGTAATTGGTTCGCCTGCATAACAGCCAAGAGAAAATAAAAATGCATTTAACTCCTCATCATCTGTATTAATACTTTGAATAATATATTCTTTTCCCTCAAGTGCATGTTCTAATGTCATGAAAATTCTCCCTTTATTATGTATTTACTTTCAATACGCTAATTTATGTTAGTTACAGCTAACATACAAATATATTGCAGTTAGCGTTATCTAACTCACACATAGTATATACCTTAGTATTACATGTGTCAAGAAAAAAATATTTATTTACGTAATTTTTGAGATACATTATAAATATAAGAAATCATTTTAATACCGTCACAATCAAACAAAAAAGTTGTTCAGTTGTCATTAGCTAACTGTTATGTTTTATATAATCTGTCATACAGCCTCCGAAATCATACTAACCAATAATATTGATTATCATTTTACTTGTTAGTATTTTAAAATTTTACCCGTTTGATATGATACAAGAAAGTTGAAACAAGATTATTAGACTTTCACCAAAAGCGACCTACTTTATATTCACAAAATTATGATAAAGCACTAGTGAAAAATATGGGCAGATGATATGCCCCGTGCTCCCACAAAGAAATCAATCTGACAGTTTCGCTGTTTCCTTAATATTAATCTCAGCAGTCAATGGTTATAAAACGATAGGCTAATTTATTTCTATTCCACTTAATCAATCATATTAAAAGAACATCAAAAAGCTGGTTTAATTAGTCATATAGAGCCAAGTTCTCATTTTAGTATACAAAAATTCCAATGCTCTTAAAGGATAGAAATACTATTCACGTTAAAAAAATTCTTACTTCCATTTCCTAATGGAATCCTTTTATAAAACTATGAAATAAGTACTTATTCAAGGTATCAATTTTGAATCACTTAAATAGACTCAAAAATTATCTTTATAAATATTGAACTATATTATATAACTGAATTTAACTACACAAAACTTGCCCATCTTTCTTTCATTCAATTCGAAAAAGGCAATCCACAAAACCTATACACTTTTTCTAAAGAATCTAATCGCGCCCGCAACAAATAATGGGATGGGATACCATACATACTTTTTTAACATAAAAATCCTTTTTATTCAGTAAATTATTTGCACAGATCATACTAATATCTACATAAAAACCAGTTGAAAAGTATGTTTCAACTGGTTTTCCAAATCGCATAAATTATATTTTAATGTTGCAATACTCAGCAATTATAAAACGTATAACTCTTATTTCTTTCGCATATGACACACGCCTATCACTGCAAACAGAGCTCGAAAACTTTGGTCCAATAACAGAGCTGTCCATGCTCCATATAGCTGCATATCCAGCACAACAACCAACAAATAAGTAATCAATGGACGTAATATGGCAATGTTCACCAATGAATATATAGCTACATATCCTGTATGACCCATACCTCTCAATATCCCTGCATGAGTCAAAGAAAAACTTTCCGGAAAACTCACAAACGCTACAAACAACATAATCCCTGAAGCTAACAGCAGTTCATGTCCTTCTAACGCATACATGGAAAGCACAGGAACACGTAAGACAATACACAAAACACATGCTATAGATGCAGTCAGCAAACTTTCCCATTTTACCACATGGCAAATTTTTTTCAGTTTTTTCCCACCTGTTGCTCCAATGTCATTTCCACACTGTATCAATCCGGCTTTTCCCATACCTTGCGAAAAACTATAGTATATATCGCACATTCCCATACAGATATTGTGTATTCCAAGAGAAGATGCTCCCAGCCCTGCTACAATCCTTGTGTATGCAAACATACCAAAACGTTCAACCGCCTGCTCAGTAAATACCCCTCCATATAATGGCATAATCTGACTCAAATACCTTCGATCAGGTTTCCATCTACTTTTCTTTAGCAATGATGCTGGATGCTTTTGGGGCAAAAGAATAAGAAGTGTATACCCGAGTGCAGCAACTGCTCCAAACAATGTTCCTAATCCAGCTCCAAACACCCCCAGCCTAGGAGCGGGTCCAATACCATAAATAAAGACCGCATTACACAACACATTGATTACATTTCCTAGCACATTCGCCTTCAAAACAGATTTCGTATCTCCAAGCCCTGCTAAAACACCATGTAATGCAATGGCAGGGGCAGTAAAGAACAATCCGAAAAAAGCAGGTCTTGCATATGCCATAGCAGAATTCAAATAAGTCCTGTCTGCTCCCGCGAACAACAAAATAGGTTCTAACAACAGAATCGTGCAAAGCAACAATATTCCGCCACCCAGTAATGCAATCGTTAGAGTTTGTTTTGTAAATCTACTAAAACTTTCTCCTTTACTTTCTCCACTGCGCCGTGCAACATACGCTGTTACAGCCACTGCAAAAGCTCTAGAAAAACACAATATCACCATTCTAGGTTGTGAAAAAATACTCACCGCAGCTACAGCTGTCGTTCCTAACGAAGAAACCATCAACAAATCTACTGCTGAAAGCATCATTAGCAGCAATCCTTCTGCCGCAGCAGGCCCTGCAAGGCGCCAAAAAACTTTACGTTCTTCCATAAGCAACTATGGCATCTCCAGGCTGTACGCCAAGAGCCGTTGTATAGTAAAGTATCACTCCGTCGAATTCGGCTTTGATTTCTACCGGCTCCCCCTTCGGATATGGTTGCAGTATTCCTAAAATATCCCCTTCTGAGACAAAATTACCTGCAGTAATTTTGGGGTACCAATACCCATATACAGTTGACTCTTCATATTTGGCTTTCGCAATTTCCTGCTGCTGTACCAATTTGAACTTTTGTTCTGAAATAGAAAGATAAGACATGATTCGATATACATCTTCCATACAGTCTGCAACCTCTAATTCAGACCACCGTCCACCCTCTCCTCTTTCAATGAGCAAAGAGGGAACACCTTTTTGTACTGCCCAACTATATAAACCGTTTTTTGCTGTTGATCGCACACGATAAGGTACAGAAAGCATCTTTGCACCTTCCAAAGCCAACCGGTTCACCTCATCACTACCCACCGAAGGAATAAATACCAAAGGAAATAAAGATTCATTGATATCTCCACTATGCAAATCAATCAAAAAATCTGCATAGGGATAAATTTCTTTTTCTATGGTATATGCGATTTGTTCAGACAGAGTTCCATCTTGTCTACCCGGAAAAGCTCGATTCAAATTTACATTATCTTCCGGTACCACCTGCTTTGCACCACTTAAAAAGCCCTGTGCATTTACAAGCGGTAATATT
>UMFX01016353.1_pt1 | contig 26915 bp, 27 predicted proteins | sample 1965131 | NCBI WGS metagenome assembly UMFX01 (sample SAMEA4836058, study PRJEB28245) | human gut metagenome | biome: gut microbiome; material: fecal sample | place: Denmark | collected 2008 | reverse complement strand
TTTCCGGAAACGGAAACCGGTGCGTCCTGCACTGTCTCGGAGTCCTTCACCATAGATTTCACAAGACCAATGATACCTTCTTCTTCGTGGAAAGTGATTGATTCTACTTCTTTTTTTCTCTTGTCTTCGTAGTGGATTATCAGCTTCGGATTTAAGTAAGCTGTCTGATGCAGCCTGTTCTTTACCTCTTCTGCCCCAAACTTTACCGTATCAAAAATCTCATCATCCGGCAAGAAATTGATTGTGGTTCCATGTCCTTTTGACTTCTTAATCATCGGAAGCAAGCCATCAATCAGTTCTGTTGTCGGGTGCCCTTTTTCGTAAGAATCATGAAACAGGCCGCCATCACGTTCAATATCAATCGTAAGGCGTTTTGATAACGCATTCACAACAGAAGAACCGACACCGTGCAGACCGCCGCTGGTTTTGTATGATTTGTTATCAAATTTACCGCCAGCGTGCAGGGTGGACAATACCAGACGCTCCGCCGAAACACCTTTTTCATGCATTCCAACAGGAATTCCTCGTCCATTATCTCTCACGGTTACAGAACCGTCTTTTTCCAATGTCACCCAAATCTCACTGCAGAATCCTGCCATATGTTCATCAACAGAGTTATCAACGATTTCATAAATCATATGATTCAGTCCTCGTCTTGAAGTGCTGCCGATGTACATACCAGGACGTTCCCTTACGGCTTCAAGCCCTTCAAGAACTGTGATACTGTCTGCTCCGTAGAAATTAGTATTTTTTGCCATTTTTACCTCTCCTTTTTGTTATTTTTTCTTTTTTTTCGCGTGCAACGCGCTTTTTCAGCTCCTCAATGCCACCTTTTGTTGTAAATTTTATTTTTGGATTGTTTTCAATATCAATCTCATTAATTTCTCTTGATATTTTACGAATTTCTAACCCAGTAACTATTGTTACAACAATAATTACTATACCTGCTATAGACAAATATAATTCTATGCTCATTTTTCTTTCTTTTCACTCTTGCTTATTTTTATTTCATTATGCCAAATTTTCTTCGTTCCAAATTTTTTTTGCGAATTTCTTTTTGTATGCTTTTTTGTTTCTATATTTAGTATGCTGAATTTTTTAAGAATCTGTACAGACACACAAAAAAACAGCCGGCAAAATTTTTTACTGGCTGTCAGGTTTAGCAATTTTTTATTCATTTTTTTGATAGCTCGTCGTTCCGGCTTACAACCAGTATGAAGTGCGTGAGCGAAGCCGCAAGGCTGAGTGTAGTGTACGAACGGGAATTCAGGCCCGCGTGCATTTGGGCCGCGGACGACTTTTTGTCAGCCTGGGATTTCCAGTTCTTCGTTAATATGTAAAATTTTTCCAAAAGCGAAAAAAGAGAAAAGCTTTTTGCTCTTCTCTTTAGAAAATTACTTGAAAAAGTCCATCATGTCTTTATCCGAAATCTCGTATCCGGGAAAATTCTGCAATCCTTTCATGAATGGTGGCTGTTTCCGGATGATGCTCATTAAATATGTATTGTCATATCCAAGCAGCAAGTCTGCAATACCGTTCATCAACTTAATATCTTCAATGTATATTTTTTCCGCTGTTTTTGTATATTCTTTTTCTTCTTTTGCAAAATTGATTCCAAGAAGTACTGGAATATAGCCATTTCCGCAGGATTTGTAATGCGACCAGACTTTTCTCTCTACAGGCCCCCAGTCCATGGCAACAATCTCATCTGAAAAAGCACGTTTATTTCTGCTTATCAGAAACTGCGCCTGCACGAAGTACAGAATTTTCATCAGCTGCAGGACAGACAATCCATGTCCGCATTTCTTGGCGTAATACAAAACATATCTTGAAATATCCAAAATATCGTACATATTATCATTTCCTTTCTCATGCGACCTTTCCGGCTTCAATTACTAACGCTTTTCGTTCTATATCCAGAGCGATATACTGCACTCTCATTGCCAGAATTTTATCATTCGGGATGACCCAGCCTTCGTTTATTGTAGAAAAAATCTTCTTCGCGCCTTTCTGCCAATCAGAGCCTTTTTCGGTACAGTCGTATATCTCGAAATTGCAGTTAACGTCGAACTCCCGATTCTCTACCAAATCCCCGACCAGCATATCGTCTTTGTATGTTTTCTTTTCTTTAAGCATTTTTTTGCTCCTTTCTTTTTGTTTTTATACATACAATATGCAGAATCATTGCCGGAATGGATATGTCTGGCGATGAGTTTTGTATATTTTTTTAGATTTTTTTGTTTTTCTTGACGACTTTTTCCGAAGTGGTATTCATGACAGCATTAAAAATCGTACATACATCATCAACAAAAATCCTCCCAATTGCCTCAGCTACTTTTTCAACGTATTTTTCTGCTTCCTTTCTTTTGTATACGTATATGTAAGACGGATGCTGTACCGGAAGATACCATATGCCGTTATATTCTGTCGCAAAATATTCAAACCCGCGCCAGCGTTTTAGCTTAATGTCTAGCTTTTTCTCTACCGCAGAGCATACTTTCTCTCCAAGCAGAATCACGACCTTCGGCTTGACCTCTGCGATTTCTGCAAGAAGATTCTTAAAGCAGCATTGAAACCTCCAACGGTTAAAACCGTAGGATTTCCGCACCTGCAAGCAGGTACTTGAAGAGGACTCGGGCTTCACTGCAGCAGGCGAACCCCTGCAGATATATCCCCGGGAAGCAGACGGCCAATCTTTCAGGCATGGCCTGGTTTACGGTTTTGCATGACTCTCTTCCATTTTACGGACTCAGCTTTCAGAGATGACAAGAACGCGAAGGTTCAGGCTCCCTTACTCACAACCGAAGGAGTGGTTTCTGCCTCCTGTGTAGTTGACAGGTTACTGGGAAATCTTTGTCTGCATGTTATGTCTGCAAAAGGCTCCCGGCAAATATCGGAGTATTCCGGTGCTTACCGGAAACCTTTTGTAGTTTGCTAGAAACCGAAGCAGGCTGGGTATGAGACGCCGGCTGCTTTCATTTCGTTTATCAGTTCATTCTGCATTTTTACAAAATTATCAAACAATTTGATGCATTTATTTCTGTCTGGTTTCTCTAAAGTATCCATACACGACTGGAGAAATGAACTATACAGGTCTCTCTGTACAGTATAGTCTCCAATTTTCTTAAAGCGTTGTGAAAGTTCAGATTTTATGTATTCATCCAACACATGGTCGTACTGACTGGCTTTATACTTCCACTTATCAGTTTCTATATATACAAGACCATACTGGTTACATTTTTGTTTCAGTCTCGATATTACAAGACTCGGACTTCTGTCTGATATTGATTTGCCAAACCGCTTCTTTCGTTTATACTTATATATTGTCTGCTCTGTTCCATCTGATTTTGTTACAACAGAAGCTTTATCCTGGCGGCTTGTTTCTTTTGCTCTCTTCGCCAGAACCTTAAAATCCATTGGCTCATTAATGAATACAGAAGCATCTTTTATCATACGGTTTAAGAGATTTTCATGTCTGCATTTTGTGTATTCCGTCTTCTTACGGTAGAGTTCTCTAATTTTCGCTTTATTCCTAATGCATGTCTTAGAAAACTTCCACGCCGGCAAATCTTTGGACTTTTTCTTTGTAGTCCCGTCATCATTATATCTGTCAGGATTCATATTTCTCGTAGATTTATCAATCTTACGCTGCAGGGATGCAATTTGTTTGTTATATTTCTTGCATTCCGGGGACAGCTCCTCAAGAAAAACGGATGTCTCTGATGTCGCCGCTATTGTTGATGGCCCTTCATCAATACCAAGGGTTGATTTTCCGGGAGTCAGTTTCTTCGGTGCGTTTTCTGTCATGACCAGATTTACGTAATAATGCCATCCATTTTTGAACCACAGCCTGACAATTTCACAATATTTAATCTTCCCGCATGATAATGCTTCATTTACATAATTTTTATCATTCAACATATCAGATTTTGAAATATCATATCTTACAGGAATTATTAAGCCATTCCATTTAATATAACAATCGACCTGATGCTTTTCGTCATCCTGATTAAAATAGATTCTAACGCCGCTCATATCTTTTCCTGGCATCGTTCGAAAATCAGATTCCTTTTTGTAATGCACGTCTTTTCCACTGCCAAATAAGACAGTTTCAACTCCCTTATAGACATGGGCAGCTTCAGCCTGTACCTGATGGGAGGAAATATTCTTTTTGTATTGATGCTGCATAACGCTTGCATATTTCTCAAGTCCGCTTTTTGTCAGGCCGATACCTTCGCGTGTATCATTCATGAACTTTAACAATCGCTTCATGCCATTCTGAACCTGCTTGTCGTCACTATTAAGTTTTTTAAGCTTGATATACTCATCTAATGCTTGCTGATATTGCTTATCGTCTTCAAGTCTTGAAAGCATCATTTTGACTTTCTTGCGTATCTGATTGCTGATATGCGCTAAAATACGAAAACGCTTTTCAAGCACTGCTGCAGTATTATCATCAACATTCAGCTTTAATCTTAAAGTATGCATTCTGCTTCCTCCTCTCATGTATTTTCCTTGCATATTTAATATGCCGAAAAAATAAAAAACAGGGCGTTTTTTTACGAAAAAAATTGATATCAGTCAATTTCTGTCCGGTTTGGATATCTTAACTTTCCATTCTTATCAACCGGCGGGCATTTGACCAGATTGGTCTTATATACTGGCTTGCCGCATACGGCTTCAATCTGTTTAACAAGCTTTCCTGTGTTCGTAGCCTCGGAAAGCGGCTTTTCTCCGATTTTGGCAGATATTCCTATCCACAAGATATCATATGTATTATTTGGATTTGAACACCTTTCGGCAATATCGCAGTGTGTGCAATTAGTCATCATAAGTCCTCCTCTTATGGTTGTTTATACATATAATATGCTGTTTTTTTGCAAAAAAAGCTGCCGGCATTTTTGCCGGCAGCTCGTTCTAATAATTCACATTTTTAAAAAGTCTTTATACCTTTTTATAGTTCTTTATACTTTTTATTTCGCTTTATACTTCTTTATACTTTTAGTCATTTTGCACAAAAACAGCCTGCCGACATCCATCGGCAGGCGTCATATTTCTACAATCTCAATCCAACAGCCGCAGTCTTACAGCCCAAGTTCTTTCTTCATCTTCTCCAGCTCATCATCCACATCAGCACTTCCGCCGTTTTTGTACTTATCAAGCAGCGAATCTGCCGTGTTGTCATCAGCTGTCTTGTTTAACTCTGTCATCGCTGCAGCCTCATCAAGCATCTTGTCAGCCTTCGCTTCATATCTCTCAAAAGCATCAATGCTTGCCGCAGCCTTATCTCCACCGGAAAGAACCTGGTTCATATGCTTCTGTGCTTTCGCAGTTGCCATCTTCGCCTTGATTGAATCACGTTTTGATTCAAGGTTTTCAATATCCCTTACCAGTTTATCATGCATTGCCTGCATGTTATTGGCGTTTACAGCTGTCATATCATAAGTTTTCTGTAATGCAGACAGCTTTTCCTCTTCCTTCTTCTTTGCTTCCAGAAGTGTTCTTGCATCGCCTTCATTTCCTGCACGGAGAGCACCCTCTGCCGCCGCTTTGTAATCGGCAATCTGTTTTTCGCATTCTGTTACTTTTCTTTTTGCATTTTTCTCATCGGCCATTACTGCCGCTGTCTCTTTCTTAACCTCTGCCAGGTCTTTTCTAAGGTTCAGAAGAGTCTGGTCTATCATTTTTGCCGGGTCTTCTGCCTTATCCAGCAGGGCGTTTACATTTGCACTCATAATATCTTTAAATCTTGTTAAAATTCCCATATTTCTCAATCTCCTTTTTTGTATTTTTTAAGTAAGTCATCCGCTTCGGAATCTCCGTCAAGCGATGTGTTTAATATTTTTTCAGTTTCTTTTGCTTCTTCAGCTTTGTGTTTTCTTCTGACTGCCATCACAATGATAATACCGGCAAAAACAACGATAACGCCAATAACTTTCACTGCATTATTGCCGACATCGGCAGCCGTTGTTGATTTTGTCATAATACGGTCAGCCGTCTTTGTGAAAATGGTTGTGAACATGTCATCGGTTGACATGTCAGAATACCAGTATTTATCCACATACGCCCAGAAAATCTCAATGGCTTCAGAATCCATTACAGAGGAAACCTGTTTTCCGTTGACATATGCCATATATCCGATATCATTGTCAGTATCTGGTTCTGCGAAATACATATACAAAAACGTACTCTCATTTTTGATATGCTCGTCATACCATTTTTTGGCATATTCTTCTTTTGCTGTATCCGTAAGCAGAGTGCTGTCGTAAGCATTTAAGACTATGTATGGCTGCACGCCAGTTTTGTCGTAAAACTTCTTTATTGATTTTTCTGTTTTGGTTACATTGTCAAACCAGCCAATATTATCAACAATGCAATTGCTGTCATATCCTACACCGGATTCCAGCCGCTCCCTGTTCTGTGTACTTTCGGGTATGTTTTTTGTTGAAGATGATTTTGATGACGGAAAACCGCCAAATGCAGTAACAAGAACAACAATGAATATGATAATTGATATAATGGTATTAACCCCGCCTCCATGACCGATAAAAACGGTATTCCGTATCGGCGGCCGTGGATAAAACCCACCACCGTAGAATCCTCCTCCATGCGATGGTCCGCCAAAGCCGCTGTAACTGCCGCGGCTGCCGCCTCCACTTCCAGCCCGTCTTCCACTGCTGCCGCTGCTTACACGATGTCCACCGCTCGACCGCCCGGATGAATGCCCGCCGCCCGAATGGCCGCCACCGCCGCCTCCGGCTCCTGCTCTTCCCATAATTTATACCTCCTTTTTTAAATATTTTTTGTACATTTAATATGCTAAATTTTTTAAAAAAAATAACACAAAAAAATATTACGGAAGACAAAAAGAGACTTATTTTTTTAATGCATGTGTACTGTTCTTTGTCCTGCACACAAGAAACACAGGATGTCCAAGACGAAGCCATTTTCCAAATTCCAGAGAAAATGTTTTGAAAAAGTTTTTTACAGAAACACTTCCAAAATCGGAATTCACCACAATAACTAGTTTTTGTTTCCTGCCTGCTCTTTCCTGAATCTGCTGCTCCGTTTTTACACCAACGTCAAAAAACCTGGCATCCAGTTTCGTAAAATCCAAATTGTATCCATCCAGAAAATCAGACAGCTGCATCAGCATATCGCGATTTGGATTTAACCTGACAACAATATATTCCGGTTCCTTTTTTATCATCTTTTCGCAGAAATTTTCAATTTCTTCAGCGCTATCGGATACAAAGAATACCTGTTCCGAAGGCTTTTCGCGTTTCAGCTCTTCGTTAAGTTGTTTAAGCGTACAATGCATTTTCCATTACTCTCCTTCCGCATTACCTTTTCCAAATTTGTATTCCACTCTCGCCAACTCAAACGCGCCTTCCACAAATTCCTTCCATTCCATCCAGGATTCTTCCACTCTCCAGAACTCGCCATTCCACATCTCGCCAAATTCCACAGTCAGGACCCAGCTTGCTTCTGCCACGTCTGCCAGCTCCTGTAGAATTTTCAGCATTACGCAGGCATCGTTTCCGGGCACCATATTCTCCAGCTTTACCAAAAACTTCTTTTCGGATGCGTCTATCCGCATTCCTTGCAGCCCGTCACGAACAAGCATTGCGAATACTTTTTCTGCGTTCTTTTTTATATTTTTCTTTTCTTTTTCGTACTGTTTTATCTCATTCAAAAAAACCTCTTTTTCTTCTTTTGTTTCGACTCCTTTTTTGTTTTTTCTGACCGGCTTTGGCGGGAATTTTGTTTTGTAGCTGAGAGCCTTGCAGACTGCAAAAACCTCTTCTTTTGCTTTTTCTTCTATTTTTTTTAATATTTTTTCTGCTTCCGGATTACCGGAAGTTTTCAGATATACGTTTCTTAGCAAACTGCCGAAGTTAAGTATTTTTTCTTGCATTTTTCAGCACCTCTTTTTTGTATTTGCATACAATATGCTGGAATCTTTGCAAAAAAAAGACGGTATTCATAAAATACCGTCCATAAAAATATAGCAATCAGCAAAGCTGAAGTTCACCGTTTATGCATTCATATGCGTATCCGCAGCACTCAAATGCAACATAATTTAAGTCTGTTGCAAAATAAACCGGCCGTCTGTCGTAATATTTATCTTTAATGTCGCGTATGACACCATGCCTGTTCTTCTGCTGTACTGGCATTTTTGATATTATTTTTATATTCTCCAGTACAAATCCAAACTCCTCATTAATATATGTTTTAGCATCATCTTCAGTTAGGAACTGAAATGAGCAGTCCTGCTGAATTGTCTGATAGGCACTATCGGTAATATATCGTTTGTCAACATACTCTTTCCATTCTTCTTCCAGTTCAAGCTTTCTGTTCAGGATTTTAAGCTGTTCATTAAGAGAGTTTATCTCTCTTTTAAGAAGCGTTTTCTGCTCTTCATGCTTCTCATCACGAGCAATTTCATCCTCATCAGCCAACATCTGGATGAGTTCAGCAATACCGTCGGTATTATTTTTGTAATAATTACAAAAATTTTCTTTTCTGACCATCGGCATTTCCATATACTTCGCTTCTATACAGTGATACAATGCATCAGAAGGATAGATTCCGGTAAGTTTCTCAAACTCTTTTTTAAGCATTTTTCTGCTCCTTTCTTTTAGACTACGTCTGCGGAAATCCCACAGTCTTCAGCAATTTCAATGACTGTACATACGTCTTCATCGGCGACAATCATGCGTCCTTCTTCGTCGTAATCGTAGTCAATGCCCTCTGCGTCAAGCTGTGATTCAATACTTTCCCAATCATCTTCATCCGCTGCGTCAATAAGGATTCTCTCCATATTCATTCTCCTTTCAGATATATTTCAGAACATCTTCCGGTTCGCTGTAATTCTCATGTTCAAGCTCGTGTGCAGTATAATAAATATGATATGTATCAAAAACATTGCAGGCAGCAAATCCCATGTCCATAGCAAACGGGGCATCCTGTTTTACAACCTGCAGCTGACTGATATCATCGGTGCCATGCTCAAAAGAATTTATATCTTTTTTTGCATCTCTTTTCGCCAGGTCAACCAGAATCTTTTTAATCTCGCTTACCTTACCGCAAGTTTTTAGAATTTTGACTCCATTTCTATCAGCAGAATTTGAAACGGCAATAATCCAGTCATACCTAATTCCTTCTCTCATGCTCAATTCTCATTTCTCAGACTTCACGCATCTGCATAAAATCAAGTCGTTGTGCCGTATAATCAATGTGATAATCAGAAAATACATTATATGCATTCAGCACTGTCACCTCATTTGTTTTATTATCAACGGTTTCCTCAACACTTGACATATCCTCAGTCCCGTAATTAAAACTCTCTTCATCATTGCCTTTGTCTTCCAGGGCGAGCTCTACAAGAGCCCGCTTAATCTGGTCAACATTACCAATTGCATAAAACATTCTGACGCCGTCAGCTTCAGTATTTCCGATTGCAATAATCCACTTTGTCAGCATACTTTTTCTCCTTTCTTTGCCTCTTCCTTCGGCTGGGCCAAAACGGAATCTGATTTATAAGGAACTGTACCTGCTGGCACTACAAGTGAAGCGCGGTCAGTATGTACGTGCTGGTCATCAAAGAAAATCTGCGGTTTAAACTCTCTCAAAACATAAGTTTTATCAAGTCCTCCAAGGAAGAACGCCTGATTTACCTTGATTCCCCATGCTCTCAGTGTTTTAATGGTTCTCGCATGAGCCGGTGCACTCCTGGCAGTAACAAGGGCGGTAACGATTTTTGTTTCGTTATTTTTCCCCTCTTTTTCCTGCTTTGTCTGGATTTTCGCAAGGGCGCGTAAGAACTTCGCCATCGGGCCTTCCTTCATCGGGATATTAGCTTTTTCGCTTTCATTCTTACCAAACGCCTCAAGACCTTCAGCTTTAAAGATAGCTTCTGACTCATCGCCAAACAGTACAGCGTCACCATCAAAGGCAACGCGAAGCTCTGTCGATTCAGTCATATACTTCGCTGCTGATGTAATCATCGTTGCAGCCGGGATGCCGTTGTCAATAGCGGCCTTTGCTGAGTCATCATTCGCGGTTAAAAACAGGTCAATATCCAATGATTTTAGATAATTGATAATGCTTTCACCGCCGGTAAAGAATCCCCTGCAGATATTAAGATTGTGAGCCTGAATTGAGTTAAACACTCGGAGACTCATATCTGCGGTATTTCTTGAGACAACGATGACCTCAACATCATCTTCGCCAAGTTCAAGCAGGGCTTTCACGACCGGAAAAGCGGCACCGGGCTGAAGAATATCTTTTTCATGTTTTATCTGATATTTTTCATATGCTTCCTTACCTTTTGTTGTGAAGATGTCATCTTCCTTTTCCAGCTGAAACAGCGCACGGCTTGAAACTGCTACCTTTAATTTTCCATCAATTGTATATGCCATATTGTTATTCCCCTTTCTTTGTGTGCATATTGTTTCTACAAAATCAATATGCAGGAAAATACGGCATACAAAATGCTATCTTTTTCCAGCCCTGACAGATTCTATCTCCATCTGCCTCGCAGCCACACATCCGTCCTCATGCATCTTCACCTTTTCCCAGTATTTTTCAGCTTTTTCTTTCTGTATTGCTTTTTGCCTTGCTGCTATTATTTTTTTTGCTGTTTTCTTACTTATCAGAATATTTTTTTGCATTTTTTTTCACCTCACTTTTTTGCATACAATATGCCAGATTTTCAGCTCTTCGATTGAGACAAAAACAGCCCCAGCGGTTTAACCGCTGGGGCGCTATTTTTTTGTGTTCTGTATTACACCGCTTTTTTCTGACAGTCTGCCGGCATCGTCTGCGTCCTTATAATTTCCAATCTGTACATCAGGATTGATGCTGCCATATGTACAAGCATACCACAGCCAAACATACCGATAATAAACATCATGTTCTCGGCAAACATACCGCGCTTAAACGCAAGATATATGATGCCGTAATATCCCACATTAACAATCAGGGAGTTTATCGCATTGTATATTGTCCTTCCATGTGACACAAACCAGCCATCAATGACCGCAGAAATCATATATGTGATGTAGAATGGAACAAGCGGAAGCACAATCTTCATTATGACATTCCCATCGCTTGCCATCGGGCCACTGATGAAAGATTTCCATCTTGGCATTGTAATCAGCCATACTGCGAAAATCATGATGAGATACCGCCAGCAGTTCTTCATCGTAAGGCGGATTTTGTCGTTCTTCTTGATGACCTCCACAAGGCAGGTGACTGGCACCAGGAGCCAGCCCCAGATAAAGTTATTTGCCACCCAGTAGTTTCCAGACTCAGACACCGCATTGACCATCTTGCAGACCATCACGGCGTAAATGAAATTGTCCAGAAAAATCTGAATACCGGCAAACGCTCCAATTTTGCACCAATCCTTCAGAAATGTTTTTCCCGGCATCGCAAATTTCAGATATCCTTTACTATATGCAGACAATACGGCAATCAGTCCAATTACTGCGTTAACTGCAATTTCTGCATACGCCGCTCCGACATCCTTGAAGCTGGAAATGAAAATCCAGTCAGCCACAACCTGCAGGCATAACCTGCTTACAAGCAGCCTCCTCACCAGCTTGTCGTCATCATTAAGCGTAAATATCATTACCATGAACGTTCCGACAAACCCGGCAAGCATTGACAATGCCTGCATGAACAGGTATTGCACTGCATTTTCTGCATTCATGAATTTAGCGATACTTCCAATTTTCATCATTACAATAATTATAAACACCGTATACACCGCAAACGACGCCAGAAATGCTGCACAATTCTTATCCGGTGCTGTCTTTTCCTTATCAGGTTTCAGCAGAAAATACAGAGGAACCGTCAGCGCCGTCACCAGAACCTCATCAATCAGGTCAAACCATTCTATTTGACCCATTATGTTTATATCGACGCCGCTGACCGCCACAATTTGCATTCTTATCAGCAAATATACCGACGGCAGCAGGGCATACAATATCAGCGACCCATACAATTTGAAATCTTTTTTTGTCATTTTCTTAAACCTCCGTCTTCTTTTTATACAATATGCCGCATTTATTTTCTTTTTATATTTTTTTGCGGATTTTTTTCTTCTACCATATTCCAAATCTGGCATATTAAATCTGAAACCATTAAAAACTATAAAGAAAGGAAGTAAATAGAATTATGGATGGAGTTAGATTTAAAACCCGCCGTATCAACATATGGAATTTGGCAACTATTGATATTGAGGTAGATGACGGCGTAAAAGTTGTTGATTTCAGTAAAGCTGAATCTAGTATTGAGTTAAGAAGTGTAAAAAAACAGTTTCCGAGCGTTGAAACTCTTATCGTAGGAAAGTCAACATCAATTTTGGAAATTTCAAATTTTATGTTTCCAAACGTGAAAGAAGTCATCTCCGATGACAATCAAAATTTCAAATCGGGAAATGTGCTAATTAAACATGACTATAGCGGGTTTAAGCTTTTAAATACCTTTTGTAAACAGGCAGATGAGGTCATAGACCTGCAAGATGTCATCTCTATTAGCAATTATGCTTTTGAAGGATGTTTGTCAAAAAATATTATCAACATCAAGCTTCAATATACAGAGCAGTATGCCTTTCATGGATATCCGTATATGGCATCTGTTGAATATGTCAGTGGAGCGTATTGTGTCGGGAATATCTGTTTAAGTATTGACGAAGACGCTGATGTTGTTGAAATCCCAAAGAACGTTGAAAGCGTTGTCATCAGCGAAGATTTTAGCGGTAGCACAAAAATTAAGTGTAATAAGCTTATTATAAATAACGCAAAAACGCTTGAATCATGTTCATATGTCACTGGTTTGTCCTGTGATACTATCTGTATAGCTTATGGTGGATACATAGACACAAACCGCCTTAACATTATGGAGTCCAAATGCTTTGAAGTTGTAGGCAACAACAGATATACAACCCGCGATGGATTTTTATATGACTATTCAGGGAAAATGCTGCTTCTGTGTCCAAAATTACGAGGAGGCAAAATTACTATCCCAGACAAGACAAGATATATTGCTAAAATAGCATTCCGCAATAATCTTAATATAACAGAGCTTATCCTCCCTGACAGTCTTACATTCATAGGGGAACAGGCCTTTTCGGGATGTAAAGCATTATCTTCTATTGATTTTGGTAAAGGTTTATCCCAAATTGGAGATAGCGCACGAAATAAGTTTGTATTTTCTGATTGTCATGAATTAAAGAAGCTTCATATTCCTTCAAATATTAAGTCTATTGGCCCTAGTGCTTTTTCAAACTGCAGTTCATTACAGGAGATAATATTTGATGAAGGGGTTGAGATAATTGACGAATCTGCATTTTCATGGTGTGAATCAGCCAAAACTATTGCTTTTCCTGAATCATTGCGCTACGTGTATCAAAATGCATTCTCAAAGGCAAGTAAAATCATAGCTAAAGATTATCTTCCTGATGGTTTATTTAATGCTGCTTTTGTGGCTGACACACCATCGGAAAATAATATGTATGACATTGTAGAGATTACTGATGGTAAATATAAGTTATTTTTACCAAGATATCTTGGCCGAAATGCTATTGACGATTATGCACATGATTTTTATCTTGCCAGGTTTTCTGATATTGCATCAAAGGACAGTTACGAAAACAAAATCTTAAACTATATTTCGTTAGTTCCATTGAAGCAAAATTTATCAATTTTACTGTATGGATACAATCACGATAAGGATTTGGGGACATATCTCAGAAGAGCAGCTTCAAGTATTATACAGCGTTTTGTAAATAACGACGATGACGAAAGGCTTGTTGAATTTTTACGGTTTGGTCTTACATCAGCAAATACTCTTGGAAAGTTCCAGAAGAATATGAATCCTGAGAAAATGCCATTGTCATCCGCTTACATACTGAACGAAATTAATAAAGTAGGTAGCAAAAAGTCAAATACATTCAGAATTTAAAAATAGCAGCTTCGGCTGCTATTTTTTTTGGATGTCAAAATCAAGCATATTATATCTGAAAACAAAACAAGAAAGGAAGAGTAAAATGAGTAAAAATGTAAAGTTTAAAGTAGAAAAACGTTCATATCCAAAAAATAGTGCAATCGTTGATATTGACGTTGACGATGGAGTCCAGGAAGTTACGTTTGGCGGGGATACATGTCTTGATGTAGACTTGTATGATGTTAAAAAACAATTTCCAGATGTGAAAAGGCTTATCATCAAAAACAATATTGCATCAATCTCAATATCAAACTTTATGTTTCCGAACGTGGAAGACGTAGTCTCTTACAACCGCAATTATCAATCTGGCAAAGGCAGACTTGTCTATTGTGGAGCCGGACACTATAAGTTGCGCAACATGTTTATCAAACATGAAGGCGACAAGATTGATTTAAGATATATTCTGCGAATAGGAGATAAAGCACTTGAAGGGTGCATGTCAACATCATTCATATCTGCAGGCAACTTCAGGTATATAGATGAAGACGCATTTACAAACTACCTTCCAGCTTCATTTGGCCCGTTTACCAATGGGGTTTTGGTCTGCGGTAACGTTATCGCCGGAGTTGACACAAAAGCAAAAGAGATTGTGATTCCGCCTAGAGTTTCAATGTCAGGTATTAAGTCACAGGCTGGTGTTACATTTGAAAAAATAACCATCACCAGCGACGAAAATATGGGTGCAATTTACAAGTTCAGTGCAGAAGTGTTATATGTAGATTTTGATACTATGATGACTTTTACAAACTGGAGGAATATGGACATTAAAAAAGTAGAAGTTTCTGCCTCTAATGTATTTTATACATCAAAAGATGGTATTTTGTATGACAAAACAGGAACTATCCTGGTTAAATGTCCTGTAAATTACTATAAGGATGAGGTGGTAATTCCAGAAGGTGTAAAAAAGATTGATGAAGCTGCCTTCATATCATGCCATATCAAATCTGTTAAATTTCCAGATTCACTGGATTTAATTGAAGACCGCGCATTTTTTTGCTGTGATGAACTTGAGAGTATTGATTTCGGAAATTCTATTTTTTCAATCGGTGGAATGTACAGCGAATCCGCGTTTTCGTACTGCAAATCATTGAAGCAGGTAACGCTTCCGCCTCAGATTAAAGACATCGGTGAACGTGCATTTTTTGGCTGCAATAACTTGTCCTCTGTTACGCTTAACGAAGGGCTGTTATTCATTGGAGAATCAGCATTTTCAAATAATAAAGCTCTCACAGAGATAAATATCCCGGCAACAGTACAAAAACTTGCCGACAAATGCCTTGATAGAGTAAAAAGGATACATGTCAACGGTTATCTGCCAAAAGATTTCTTTAAGTCATGCATATTGAACTCAGAAGATAATTATTCGGCTGATAATATATATGATATTGTGGAAATTACAGATGGAACATACAAACTATTCATCCCACGTTATATAGCAGCACGGGATATCGCAAAAATGAATGATACATTTTATATGCGTAAATTCTCCGATATTACATCAGACAATAAGTTTGTGGAGTCTATGCTTGACATGGCAGAATATACAGAAGCCAAACAGAATCTGGCCATTGCCATTTACAAGTACAACAACAGCTCTTCCATCAAAACTTATCTTAGAAGGACTGCAGTAAACCTGACAAACCGACTGCTTGATTCCAAAAAGGAAAACGAGCTGGTTGACTTTCTGAAATTGAACATTATGTCATTACCTTCAATGAAAAAACTTCTTGCAGACGACCGAATTCATCAATTCACATCAGCAGAAGCTTATTTATTAAACGCAATCAGCCAGTCTGATGGCTCATCTAAAACTTTTAAACTCTAAACTAAAACGAGCAGGCGATAACCGCCTGCTCGTTTTTTCAGCTTTCAATAAATTTATAAATTTCTTCAAACACACGCTCGCATCCAGCATCATGCAGAATGTCATGGGTGCCCGGGAAAGACATAATCTCCGTATTTGGATTCCATTTCTTATATTTTCTGTATACTTTTTGTATTCCTTTTCCAAATCCCGAAACCGGGTCATTCTCACCATACATAAATATTGTCGGAATAGTATTGTTTGGCATTTTTAAATGAATACTCGCAAGCTCCATTCCTTTCAGAAACTCACAGAAAAATCCTGGTGTTACACTTGTTTTTACAAGCCTGTCTTCTTCATATTCCCTGCGTTTTTCATCATCGGTCAGCAGCCAATAGTTTTTTTGCTTTCCAGGAAATTTTTTGGCATAACTGCCAAATAAAAGCTCCCCAATGTCATCAGAGATGTAAGCCATTTTTCCAGCATATTTTTTACTGATTTTTTTCTGCATAAATTTCATCAGCATCTCCGGCTGGTCTCCCGTTCCAATCAGGATTTCCTTTTTATATGGAAGCAGGCTGCCCATTGTTCTTACGACATAAGAACCAAGTGAAAAGCCAAGAATATACACCGGCAGGTAAGGATATTTTTCCTGAACATACGCTCTCGTCTTTTCCGCATCGTCATAAACATTTCTCCAGTCATTAAAGTACAAGCCCAATGATTTTGAAGTGTTACTTCTTCCATGACTTATAATGTCATTGCCAAAGACGATATATCCACGAGATGTAAAGTACTCAGCAAAGGATTTATATCTCCACACATATTCTGTCATTCCATGACATATCTGTATCATCCCTTTCAGATTGCTTTTGTCCTCTGGCGCGTAAATCTCAAGATGCATAACCGCATCTTTATCGTTTGAAGTGATTGCTGTACAAGTTCTTTCCATTTTGCATATCTCCTATCTTAGTTTTTCTTACAATATGCTGTATTTTTCGCAAAACGGAAATTGTCAGCAAAAAAAATTACTGCACTGTTACAACTTTTCCCATAAACAACACTTCATCATTTGTGGAATCATAGATTAAGAATGCAAATGGCCTTGTCAGGTCTACGTTCTTCACAACCGGGTCAGGAGCAGCCACTGAGCATGTCTCCATAGAGATTGAAGTCACTGCTGCCGCTTTTGTTCCGTTCTCATCCAGCTCCAGTTTTGTCTTCTGTAACACAGAACCGACCTTCAGCTTTTCATCTGAGATACCAGAGAAGTCTGCTTTATTTGAAAAGATATTTTTAAGTCCCATGTTACTTAAGATATCACTTAATTCAGCTGTTGTTTCAAAATTCAGCTTTGGCATTTTGCAGTATACTTCATCATACTCCGGCTCTGATTTTAACAAGTCTTTAATATTAAGGCTGTCAAGTGTGAAATCATCTTCATTCTTTGGCAGGATGCCAATAAATTCCAGGCCGTTAGCATAGCTTTTCCCAAATGCTGTTGCTGCATCATTTTCGTAATAAACATCGCCTTTGCTTTCCATGTATTTTGTTTTCTCTTTTGCCCCGAATTTTTCTTCTTTGTCTGATAACTCCCACGGAGAAGACCATCCAGACTCAAAATATAAAGAGTTTGTCAGGAATAATTGACTGTCCTGGTTAATCGCTTCGGGCTTTACGATTTCTGAAATAAGGCCTTCAGTATTTTCATTACACCATTTGTTGATTGTACTGCATGTCTTCTTCTTGTCTGAAAAATCAAGAACCTGTGCTTCTGCGTTGAAATTGTCAGATACACTTTTCTTAAAGGTATCTTTAAGCGTCAGGCCTTTGTTAAGCCATAACGCATCAGCAATCTTCAATTTTGAAGAATAGCCGTATGTCTGTTCTTTATTGTCCGGGTTGAAATATTTAGCTGCCTTCAAATAGTATTTCGCATATTCTGTAAAGTTATCTGTTCCAAGATAGTCAGATAAAACTTTTTTCGTGTCACCTTTTGCACCTTCCGCAATCATACCAAGTGCAAAGTTAAGGCTTGTAGGGCTGAACATCACATTTGATGTCTCATCTCCTTTCGCAACCTCATCAGTAAGGTTAACTGAATTTTGGAAATTCGCAGCCTTATCTACCTTCGGCGTTTTCTCTTCTGCTTCGTCATCTGACGTATAACTTACATCTTCAATATCCGGCATGCTTGCATATGTTGTAATCAACGGAACCGTGGCAAGTGACGCCGCCAGGATTCCGGCTAATATTTTTTTATTAATCATAGATAATCCTCCTGTTTTCAGTATATCATTTTTTAGTTTCATATATGTAATATGAAGAATGCTGAATTTTTTTAACGTTTTTTTTGAATATTATTTTTAAGATTTTGATTTTAAGAAACAATACTGGAGGTGAAAAAAATGGAATACGCATATTACGCGAAACTAATCAAAGACGGATTCCATACGCAGTGTACTTTGGATTTGGAATCCGGAGCAGTTAAGATACAGGATGTACCATTTGAATTTCGGAACACTGAGGCATATGAGGCTGCACATTTGTATGCAAGAACAATCAAGGATGAAAAAGAACGGCATGACGCATACTGGCAGATACAAAAACAGCTGGAATCAGATATTGTACAATGCGAGGCCGAGCACCAGTGGAGGAATGATGGAAAACATAGGCATCAGGCGATAATGCCTCGCGATACATCGTGCTTTGTTTTGGAAGAAAGAACGGATGCTTTAATGGCAACATATGATTTTCTGTTCATAATAAATTTTAAGCCCGGAAACCCCATACCTTTAGGTGCGGGGAGGAAGGGCTCTTTTTTTTACAAAAAAATAAAAAAAAATCTCTTATTTTTTTTACTCTCTCCTGGAAAATCCAGCATATTGAATATGACTGAACAGAAGTCAAAGAAATCTGCTGAAAGGAGGAGAGCCAATGGCAGCAAAAAGAGCAAAATGTAACGATATCTATAAAGGTAAAATTGTATCCTGACCAGAAAACAATTGAAGAATTTAAGAAACTGACTGCAGCATACAGTGAAGCCGCAACATGGCTTTCTGACCTTATGTTTAACGACTTTTCCAGCCCGGAAATGATAACTGACCGCAAGACACTGCATGATAAATATTATTACGATATAAGGCAGAAGAAAGATATGAAATCTCAGCTTGCAGAAAGTCTCATCAAATCCGTATCAGCAAAATACAAGGCTATTGGCACAACCTTTAAGAAGCAGTATTACACTTATACTGATGCAGATGGGAATACGGCCAAATATAGAAAAGACCTGAACTGGCTGCAGTATCCGGTTGTGTACAAACGGCCACAGGCAGACCTTGTCAGAGGGCGTGACCGGAGCTTTGTAAATGACGATAATGGAGGGCTTCTCCTTTCTATCGCTACACTTACAGGACGTACAAAAGTAAGATTTGTGATAAAAGGATTTGATGACGTCATCAACGATTCAGATATGTCAAGTTTAAACATCGAAGACCCAAAATGGAAATTTGGAGAAGCCAAGCTTCTTTCCTCCGGTGGAAAATGGTTTGTACATATTTCGGTAACGGCAAAGCTTCCGGTAACCGGCAACGAAGATATTTCCAATATCGTCGGCCTTGACCGTGGGCTTGTTAATATTGCTACTGCTGCTGACCAGAGCGGTTTTACCGCACGATACAGCGGCGATGATGCAAGAAAAATCCGGACAAGATACAATAAGACCAGAGCCTCACTCCAGAAAAAGGGGACACGCGGAGCAAAACGTGTATTGAAGAGATTATCCGGCAGAGAGAACGGCTATATGAACGATGTAAATCATTGTCTCACCAAGGCACTCTGCGAAAACTATCCGGAAGATACATTGTTTGTGCTTGAAGACCTTACCGGGGTATCTTTTGAAGAACGCAACTTCCATTCCAAGGAACAGGCAAATGAGCTGCGGTCATGGACATTTTATGACTTCGGAGAAAAATTAAAATACAAGGCAGCCTTGAGAGGTCAGCAGGTGATTGAAGTTGATGCATACAAAACATCACAGAGATGCCCTCATTGCGGAAGATATGATAAAGCCGCCAGACATCGTGATACACATGAATACATATGCCCGGAATGTGGACATGTAGAAAATGACGATGAAGTCGGAGCTTTAAACTTAATGTTTCTTGGCGCTGAGTATCTGAAAGGTGATAAGAAGCCATCTTTTGCCAAGATGGAGCCAAAGAGCAAAAAGAGTAAGGTTAATGCAGCAAATAAGAATACGGAGAACACGATAGCAGAAAATGCTTTCGTGTTGATTTAATAAAATATAGATTAACTTAAATTTTACAATGGGGGCATGGTATGGTGTACCTTAAGGCTTAACAGCCTGACCGTAAGCTGTTCCTGTCAAGTGTCCCGAAACCGCGGCGACCCTGAAGGATTTCCAGGTACTGTTGTGGGAGCAGAGATGGCATCTGGCCTGAATGCGGACGAACCACAATGCCAGCGGTAAGCCCAGCCTTGAGGGCTGTGTTGGTTTGAGATATCAACTCCGGCTGGTATTACAAGCCACATACCCTTGGGTGTGTGGTATTTTGACGTTTTCTACAGACAAATTTTTGTAACACGACAAGAACCCCGCAGAAAAACCTTCTGCGGGGTTCCGTTCTGTGTCATTTACTCAATCTCCATATCCATATCATACTCATCAAAGTCAAATCCTGATGCCGATGGGCCGCCAAATCCGTCTTCACTATCAAGACCTCTGAATCCGTCATCATCTCTTCCTCCAAAGCCATGGTCTAGGTTGTCAGCTCTGTTCTGATTGATATACTGCTGCCGCAGCATAAAATCATCTCCAATATCTTCTTCGTCCAGCCAGTTATCAAGGTCTTCGCTTTCGTCGTAGTCAAAATCATCGTCAATAATTTCATCGTCTCTATCCAAATCATCAAACTCATCGCCAATTTTATACTCTTCCTGCTCTTCCTCCAGGTCATGCTCTTCATCATCGCGAATCAAGTCATTCTTGTCTAAGTCATCCATCTCACTTCCAATTTTGTAGTCATCACCAATATCATAATCATCTTTGCTTTCTTCAATAGAATCCTCACGGTCAAGAAGCTTACCATATTTTTCATGGTCTCTCCTCTTCTTCTCAGCTTCCCGTCTCTTTTGTTCTTCCATCTCCTGAGACATAGACCTGCTGCTTCTTTCCGGCGCTGTTTTAATTTCTTTAAATCCTTCATTTATATCGACCTTATGCATCTGGCCAAGTTCAAAATGTTTCATTGTTTTTTCCTCCTGAATTTATATATATTTTTTTGCTTTTCTTTGTATATAAGGTTGCTTTACAAAAATATGCTGAAAAAATAGATAGATAAAACAAAGAGAAAAACATTCCTTATTTTGCCACTGTCAAAATCCCGCATATTGAAAATGTAAAAAAATACAAAAAAAAAGAAAGGAAATAAAAAAAATGAGTAAAGGACAAAGCAAAAATGGAGTTAGACTGACAATAAACAACTCATCGCCATATAGCACAATGATTATTACCGATATTGATGTTGAGCCAGGAATCGACACAGTCATTCTTGATATTGGTAATAGTCTACCACCATACGTGTCTGGCGAGGTACAGTTAAAAAAAGTCAACAAGCAGTTCACGGATGTGAAGACCCTTATCTTTGGAGGACGGGTTACAAGTGCTGAAATCTCCAATTACATGTTTCCAAACGTTACACATATAACAGTCCAGGAGTGTTCATCAAAACGATACATAACGAAAAAGCTTGTTGGACGTAATGGCTGCCTGATGGCTGTAGCAACAAGTGCAAAGGGAAATATCATAGAGTATAAACTGCTGAATACTTTCTGCAAGAAGCCAGGTGAAGAAATTGACCTGAAAGATGTATCTAGCATTGAAGATTATGCATTTGAAGGCTGTATGAGTACAAATGTCATTAATACAGATGACATAACAACTCTCAGCAGAAAAAGCTTTGCAGGTTCTGCATTCCATATTGGCGGAGATTTTACAAATGGAGTGAAGTGTTTTAATAGAATGATTGTCGATATCGATACGACAGCAAAAGAAATTGATATTCCTGAGGATATAAGAATTTCGGGAATTGATATTCCTGAAAATTTCCGGTTTGATAAAATCACAATACATTCCAAGAAATCTATTTCAGCCATTACTAGCAATGTTGGAAATTTCTTTAGTGGATGTGATATTCCATGCGATGTTTTGTATATGGATTTTGAAAATGATGAATTTGATTCATCTATATTAAGGGCTATTAATACAAAAGCATTTAAGTTATCAGATAAAAACAGGTTTTGTGCTGAATACGATGGCGTTTTGTACAACCGCAATAAAGACACTTTGATTTGTTGTCCATCCAAAAAGACAGGAGCATTAATAATTCCTGAAGGGGTTAAATATATTGCTGACTACTCCTGCTCCAAAATTGACATTACAAAGTTAAAATTACCTGACAGTCTTAGAAGCATTGGGAATCTTGCTTTTTCCAAAGACGAAAAACTGACAGAGATAGATTTTGGCCACGGAATTAAAAATCTTGGAAGTGGAGAAAATGACTCAATATTCTTTTTATGCAATGCTTTAACCAGTATTGAAATCCCGTCAAATGTAGAATCGATTGGAAGCAATGCATTTAAAGGCTGCAGGAATCTTTCGAACGTAATACTCAATGAAGGGCTCGAAAATGTCGGGCCAGGAGCATTTAATGGTTGTAATCTTACTGAAATTACAATTCCAAAATCTGTCAAAAAAGTACACGATTTTTCTTTTCAAGGGGTGAAGCGCGTTAATATTAAAGGTATTTTGCCAGCATATTTCCTTCATGCTATTCTAAAGACAGACAATGGAATGCAGTATGATGACTCATTTAATATTGTCGAAATAACAGATGGACAAAATAAGTTATTTTTCCCGATGTATCTTGAATCTGATGATAAGTCTGTTCTTCAGCACAATCTCAACTACAAAACGCTTGCCGAAGTCGTAGAAGACGAAAACTTTATTAGCAAGCCAGGCGAATACTCCAAACACATTGAGGTTAAACAGGATATGGCAATCAAGATTTATGGACATAATCAGGATTCCGAAATCCGTACTTATCTTCGCCGTATTGCAACGAACATTACAAAGAGATATATTTCTAAAAAAGATGAAGACGGCCTTGTTGAGTTCCTGAAATTTAATTTAATGACAACGACGGCAATAAATAAAATTCTGCCGCAGGTTGAGAATGCTGGAATGACCTCTGCTACTGCTTATCTGCTTAATGCGATAAATAACGCAGGAGGGAATCAAAAGACATTCAAAATCTAATTTTTACTCAAAAATGAGGAAAGAGCGACCGATTTGGTCACTCTTTTTTTTGTTTTGTTAGTTCTTTTTTGTCTTTCTATAAGTCATACACAAAAAAAACCCCGAAAATTTCTTTTCGGGGCTATACATATCAGGAAGCGAATTCTTCTTTTTCATCGCCATACATCTCGCCTGCTACCTGTAAGCATTCGTTAAGAAACAGGTTCTCAACATCTTCAGCCGCAGTGCTGACAGCGATAGTGACGCCTGAAATATAAAGTTCTTCTTTTGCTCTGGTGCAGGCAACAAACAAAAGTCTATTCTTCTCTGGGATGTCTTCCGGTTTCAAATCCCTACCGTGCAGCTTTGTAACAGAGCAGAACACGACTGGCCATTCCTTACCTTTTGAAGAGTGCATTGTGGAAAGTACAACTCCATTGTATGCCTTTTCTTTTCTTGCGGTCTGCTTCTGGCCGAACCGGTCAAAATCAATGATATATTCGCATACTTCCGGAAGGTTTTCTTTTCTTACTGCTTCCTCTTTCGCGGTATTAATGTCCTCCAGAAAGCTCTGGTAAATTTCATCATTTCCATCAGGGTCAAGAGCCATGAATTTTTCAAACAGCGATGATACATCAGAAATTTCCTTCACTTCATTCTGAAGTTCCAACATACTTTTCCTGATTTCATCTTCTGTCATTGTCATTGCCTTGCCTTTATCTCTAGCATTGATATACATGGTACCGTTAAGCTCGCTGCTGCTCAGCATGAACTTCACAAGTCCAATAGCGCCAAGAACACGTGGATTTTCCAAAATTGGTTCCGGATTGATGCTAACAGATTCAATGCCGCGTTTCTGCAGTAAATCTGCATATTCTACCAGCTCGGCATTTGTCGGGGCAAGAATTGCAATTTCATTTGCACTTCTGCCATCTTCTTTTATCAAAGCCTCAACATTCCTTATGATGTATTCCTGTTCTTCGTCTTTCGTACGGCATTTTTCAACCTCTACATGTTTTCCAAATCCATTTGTAGACACAGGCTTTTTATCAATTCTGTCTTCGTTAAACGAAATCAGCTTTGCTGCAAAATCAACGATATTGACTGTTGAACGTCTGTTTTCCATCAGCCGAACATCAGTACCGTTCTTATCGCCAATCATAGCAAAGAAATCTTTGATAAGCTCAACGTTTGCTTCACGGAATCCATATATACTCTGGTCATCATCACCAACGATAAACAATGATTTAACGCATTTAGCCTTTCTAATTTCATTGATGATTTTAAACTGTATGTTTGATGTGTCCTGATACTCGTCAACGGAGATGTGCTCAATTCCAACCTCGTCAAACAAGTCTGGTTTTAGTCTCAGCAGTCTAAGAACGCCAAGCTCCTGGTCACTATGTTCAATCAGGCATGCTTCTCTTTTGTACTTATCATACTGCATATACATGCGATATATAGCTTCAACCGTTTCATTTTCAAGACGTGTCTTTTCCTGAAAGTCTTCCTGCGAAATTCCGTCCATAATATCGGAAAAATATCCCTTCATTAATTCAAGGATTCCTTTAGCACGGAACATATCAAGGTAAAAGTTTTTATACTTGTCTGCCAGCTCTTCAATAGTGCTGTTCTTGGACAGGATTTCCTCAATAATTTTTGTCCGCTGGATTTCATTAATAAGTACTGGCGGTTTTTTGTACCCGAGCAGGTTATAATACTGCTTCAGCAGCGAATCACCGAATGAGTGGATAGTAGATATTGTGATTTTGTCAAAATCTACATCAATCCCTGCGATACTACAGAAACCTTTGATTCTGTCACGCATCTCTCCGGCTCCGGCATTTGTGAATGTAAAGCATCCAATCTTTTCAGGGCTTACTCCTGCTTTAAGAAGATTCATAATCCTATATGCCATCGCAGTCGTCTTGCCGCTTCCGGCAGTCGCGATAACACGGATATTGCCCTCCAGAGCATTTGCTGCCTTTTCCTGGTCAGGGCTTAAAACAGGCAGAGCTTTTGGCTTCGGTCTTTCTTCTTCTGTAAGCGGTACTGATGCGTCATGGTACCCGCAGAGCATTCTTGAAGAACAATTCTTGCATTCACCGGAAAGGGCTGAATTGCCTTCCAGAAATTCTCTGAGCTTTGGTGCATATATGTCATCAATCGCCTTCATCGTATCTTCTGAATAGATAACAGACAGCGAGATGACATTGCCGCCTTTTCCATCAAAGAAGTTATCGCTGTAATGCTTATCGTCTTCCCTGTCTTTTTTAAGGTAGTAATAGCTTGCACGCAGCAGGATTGGCTGGCCACCAGCACATTTATGCGCGTCAACCCATTTCTGCATCTCTTTTATCATGACGTACAGTTCAAGTCTTGTTCCAATTCCAACGTCAAGTATCTTTGATGTCTCTTTGACAGCCGGCTTATTTGGAAAAATCCTTACAGCCTCAGCGAGGTAAACCTCTTCTTCATCGTAAACCCATTTTCTGCCTTCTTTATGCTTATTGGTCTTTACGATATGCGGGCCAAGGAATGCGAAATCCATCTGGCATTCAAAATTGGCTCCACAGAGATTGATAATCGGATGACCAAGGACAATCGGTCTTCTGGTCTCGTTATTCAGATACCTTTCAATATCCCTCAAATCATCTTTCGCCTGCATCTGCTTTGTCGCTTCCGTAGGCATCTCAAGGAATTCGTAAAAAGTATCAATAAGCGCCTGAGTGCTGAATCTGACAGAACCAGTCAGCTTACCAACAATCACATCGTTGATGAACCGGCGCCGTGCAAATTGCGACTCATCGTATGGAATTTTAACATCCTCCGCTTTGCATCCAATCGCATCTTTCGCCATAGCCTTAATCATATCAGCATCATTTCCGAAATTCATAATTCCTGAAATAACGATACCGGTAACATCAGGCATACCTTCCTTATCAATCCTTGGAATTTTATTTACTAATTCCTCTCTTTTCCCGCAGCGGTATACACCATGCAGCTTTCCTGATTCGTAAATTTTTTTTGCTTCCATTTTTGAAGTCTCCTTTCTTTATTTGTTTTACAAAATCAATATGCCGGATTTTTGCCGCGGCGAAATCAGGCAGGTAAGCACTTACACATATTCTGTGGCGGACGTGCAATCGTTTTGCCGCTTTCATATGTAAAGCAGGAAACATCAAGCGGGGTATCGTATTTCTGAACATTTTCAAGATTCAACACGTAGTTGTAATAATGTTTCGGGTCTCCAGTCCATCCGATAAGATTACGGTAAGCTGCAAAATCACTGTCGCTATACCACCATCTGGCAGGAGCCTTTTCTCTCTGTCTGCACCAGCACAGATACAACTGCTGCATTTTTTTAACTGAAAGGCCGTCAAGCTGCTGTAAACCTGAGGGCATATATGCAGCCTGCAGCGTTACGAACACTTCTTTCACATCCGCCTGGCCCACAACTTTTCCGGCTCCGCCGTTCTTCTTTGTTTCGTAGAAATATAAAGTATGGCTTCCGCCTTCCAGCAGCTCGTTTACAACTTTTCTGCGAAACTCTGCTGTTTTTATTCCGGAAAAGATTGCATTTGTATATTCCGGATATATACTGAGAAGTATTTTTGCCATTATTTTTCATCCTTTCTTTTTTTTGCATTGTTTATATCTGCCGGCAAAATCGGCTTAAACCAGCCGGCATGAAGTTAACTTGTAAAACTTACGACCGATATCGCCTTCTGCTTTGTCGGCAACATCTTACCATACATTTTTTCGCACAAGCCGCAC
>UMFX01028120.1_pt1 | contig 26951 bp, 23 predicted proteins | sample 1965131 | NCBI WGS metagenome assembly UMFX01 (sample SAMEA4836058, study PRJEB28245) | human gut metagenome | biome: gut microbiome; material: fecal sample | place: Denmark | collected 2008 | reverse complement strand
CCTCACAAGCCTCGTTGGGGCCGGGCCGCCTGCGGCGGTTTATCAGCCTGTCGAGGTTAAAGGCGTTTTTCTTGTCGGCCTCAGCCGTAAACTTGTAGTTGGGGTGTTGCTTCAGATCGTATTTGCGGGAATAGAACGGGGGCAGGCCCCGGAGCTGCAAGATGCACCGATCACCGGGCATTGTGGCAAGCTCGCTGGGGGTCATCAGCTCCCGGCCCAGCCGCTGGATGTTTTGGCTGTAACTTTCGGACTGGCCCCGTGTGCGGCCATCCGTCTGCATGGAGATCGTGGACTTGCCCAGCCAGTTTTCCGATATTTCCTTGATAGTGCTGGCCTCGCGGCCACCGAGGAATATCACGCTGTCCATGTTGCCGAGGATCGTTTCCGCATTTTTATCGTAAATGGCCTTGCATTGAGCAAGCTGCTGATAGAGCAGTACAAGGCTCACCTCGCGGGAACGAATGACGGCCACCAGCTTTTCCAGCCCCGGCACTTGGCCCGTATTGGCCGCCTCGTCCCACAGGACGCGCACATGATGGGGCAAGCGGCCCCCATGCACATTGTCGGCCCGTTCACACAGGAGATTGAACATCTGCGAAAAAGCGAGAGCGACCAAAAAATTGTAGGTGCTGTCCGTATCGCTGATGCAGAAAAATGTTGCCGTCCGTCTGTCACCCATACGGTCAAGTTCCAGTTCATCGTAGCTCATAATCTCCCGGAGCTGGGGGATGTCAAAGGGAGCCAGACGAGCACCGCAGGAAATCAAAATGCTTTTGGCCGTCTTGCCGCTGCTTAACTTGTACTTTTTGTACTGCTTCACAGCAAAGCAATCCGGCTTTCGCTTTTCCAACCCGGCAAACATATAGTCCACCGCGTTCATAAAGTCCTCGTCATCCTCCTTGACCTCCATGCCGGAGATCATGTCCACCAGCGTATTCATATTGCGATCTTCCTCCGCGCCCTCGAAAATGATATAGCCCAGCAGGGCGCAGTATAGGAGCGTTTCGGCCTTCGTCCAGAACGGATCGCCCTCTTTGCCCTCGCCCTTGGTGTTGGAAATAAGGGCATTGACGAACTTTAGGATGTCGGACTCGTTCTTGATATACGCCAGCGGGTTATAGTGCATGGACTTGGAGAAGTCGATGCTGTTGAATACCTTGATTTTGTACCCCCGCTTTTGGAGAAAGCTGCCCACTTGGGACAGGACGCCGCCCTTCGGGTCTACCACCACGAAAGAGGAATGGGCCTGTAAAAGCTGGGGCGTGAGCCAAAAGCGGGTTTTGCCCGAGCCGGACGATCCGATGACACAGGTATTGAGGTTTCGGGCGTTGGCCGGGATCTTGGGCCGGGTGTTCATGGTGAGAAACTCCGTCCCGGTCAGAATGACATTGTTTTCAAACTTGGGATCGACAAAGGGCTTGATGTCCTTTTCGTTTCCCCACCGGGCCGAGCCGTACTCCTCGTCACGCCGGAACTTCTTGGCTTTTTTACTTTTCATGTGGATGAACAGACGGAACGCCACGGCTCCCACGATACCAACCAGCCAGTCAACAGGGTTTAGCCCCGGCGCGAAATCGGCAAAGGCCGGGCCGATAGTCTGGCCGATCCCCATCACTTTTGTTAGGAAACCCGCACCAGCGGCCAGCCGATAGGCCGTACTCAATTTGAGGAACGCCCAGCCGATGAACACATACGGGATATTGGGAATGAGGAATTTTCGGAGCTTATCTGTTTTCATGCGCCGCCTCCTTCACACGCTCCCGCTGTTTGGGCTTTTCACGGGTGAGCTGATCTCCGGCCCGCTTGATCTGATCCCGGATGGGGATGCGCCTGGACTTGGACTTGTTCAGCACCTTTTTGGAATACTCCGAGAAACAGGCGGTCATGGCATCAGCCTGTCCCGCCTTGAAAAACAACAGGTATTTGTCCGGGCCTGTCTTGTAAAAGGCATAATCCACATTCCACTTCCGGGCCACCCGGTCAAAACTTTTGGTATCGCCGGACAGCTCCAGACTGTTGGTAGACACGCCATGCCGCATAAGTTGCTTGACCGTCTGTTTGCCGTGAGGGATCTGCCGGGCGCGGTGTTCTTTGGCGATTTTGCGCCCCACAGCGGCCACCACATAGGCAAGGCTCCGCGCCGTCAGCTTACTGGCCCGGACGGAAACTGCAACAGTACGCCGGGAAATATCTTCTTCTATCAGCTATGCCGCCTCCTTTCTCACCTCGGGACAAGTTGTCCCAAGGTGGGGTTATCGTTCCGTATGGCCCAGCGTGGGCCGTTTCCGTTCCCCCTCCAGCGAGGAACGGTCTATAATTTCCTTGAAAGCTGACATCTGCTCCCGGATGGACAGCTTGGGCATGGAGAAAACGCGGTGCTCGTCGGGAATGTCATCCCGGCCCGTGTAGTGCTCTATAAAGCTGCTGCGGTTGTCGGCCACATATCCACCGGGGGCATAGTGGCCGCCGTCATTGATCCGCACATCCCGCCCGTATGCCTCATAGTCGATATAATCAATGAGGTGTTCCGGGACTTCCACACCGCCGAACTCCAGCACATACATACGGCCCAGCTCCTCGTCACTACGGACACCGGAATAGAACTCAAAGCAATCCAGATTTTGCGTGAGGTTGATTAAGTCTTTTACGCTACCTGTGTATTCGCCAGCGTCTATGACCGCCTCAAACTTTTCTATATCGCTCTGATCCATTTCCGACAGCAGCGCGGCCAGATAGTTGAGCTCGTCAATGCTTTCATATTCGCCCAAGTGCTCATGCAGCCCCAGTACATCGCCGTCAAAGCTGGTTATGAAAATCTCCTCATACCGTATGCCGTCCACGCCGATGCGCTTTAAGAGGGACTGTACCTCCTCCGCCGTGGTGGGAAATTTCAGCGTTTCGCCCACAAGCTGCCCCTCGGCATATTTGCCGAGGTTGGTAATGTAGGCTTCCAGCAGGGCCGCCATATCAGCGGCGGCCCTGTCCCTTGACCGTCAAGATGCCCTCCAGCGTGGTTGCCGTGATACCCAGCCGCTGGGCAACAGCAATATCGTTCTTCATAGCCTCGGTGACGGTATGGCCGCACACCACCAGCACATGAGAGCGTTTGAGCAGATTACGGGCCATGTCGATCCCGCTTTTATGCTCCTCGGGAATGGCATCATTGAGGAACAGGGGATGGAACAGCGTGGGGCAGATGGGCGAAAAGCCCGCCTCATACACGCTGCGGCAATACTGCGCCGCCTGTTTTGCGTTTTCGGCATCGCTGCCGCACCACGCAGCGGTGATATATGCGAGGGGTCGTTTCATTGTTAAAACCTCCATTCAATGAAAAAACCTCGGGACAAATTGTCTCGAGGTTACAGGCTCTTATCCGTTTTCTTTTCGGGCTTGCCCAGCTCGGGGGGCTGCTTGGCCTTCCAGTCATCCAGCAGGGCCATGATCTGATCCTTCATCTGACGGGGGGACTTGTCCTTGCCGAAATACTTTTCCAGTTCCGCGCTATTGATAATCACCTTATCAACCTCCTTCTTTTCTTCCATCAAAATGCCGTCGATCACATCGCCGTTCAGCTTGCCCTCTTGATCCAGCTTGCGGAGCCGCTGGGCTTGGGATAGGGACGGAGAGGACTGCTGGCCCTCAATGGACACGGCGATATACTTCTGATGTTTGGGCCGGATAAAGGAAATCTCCACGGCGGGGGTAAATGCCAGCTTTTTTTCGTCCAGCATTTTCTGCAAATCCGGCACCAGCTCGGTCAAGCGGATATACCGCTGTACCTGTTTGTAGTTCATGCCGTTGCGATCACCCACGATCTGCGTGGAGCGTTTACCCGCCTCCTGTGCGTCCTCACCGGGACGAGCGCCTTGGTGCTTGATGGCCTCCACCTGCATTTTCAAAGACTGTGCCTTTTCCGTGGGCAAAATCTTTTCGCGGTGGCGCAGGTTGTCATCCGTCATAGCGAGGATGGCCTCGTCATCGGTCATGTTACGGACAATACAGGGCATATTCACAAACCCGGCCAGCTCGCTTGCCCTCTGGCGGCGGTGGCCCGCGATGATCTCATACCCGCCATCCTCGGTGGGGCGCACCAGCGCGGGCTGGTTTACACCACTTGCCCGGACGGACTCCACAAGGCCCTGCATCTCGGCATCGTCACGGACACCAAAGGGATGGTTTTTGAACGGGCGCAGCTCGGACAGATTGAGGTAGACAATTTCCTCTTTTTCTGCGCGGGTAGCGTCACGGGGCGCGGCGGGCTGCTCCGGCGCGGCAGGGGCGGGAGCCTCCTGCGGATTGGGTGCAGCATTTTCCGGGGCAGCCTTACTTTGGGACATTTTGTCTCGCGTGGGCGGCTTGGCCTTGTCGGGGGCCGCCTTGTCAGCCTTTGCCGGGCGGCCCTTGCTGGCCTTGGCCGCTGCTTTGTCCTTCGACTCCGTGGTTTTCTGCTTGGGAGCCTTTTCCTTCGGGGCCTTGTCCTTTCCGGCCTCCTCACGGGCGGCGGCGAAATCCACCACCTTGCCAGAGGGAGCAGGGGCAGGATCACTCTTGTCCGGGGTGGCAGTCTGCTTGGCCTCCTTGTCGGGCTTGAGCGGCTCGGGAGCCGCAGGGCTGGGAGCCTCCGGGACGGTGGGCTCCGCCTTTTCTGCGGGAGCTGCCTTTTCAGCCGGGGCGGGATCTGCCACAACGGGCTCGGCCTTGCCGGGAGCAGGCTGCTCCTGCGCGGGGGCCGTGTCAGTCGTTTCTGCCTCGGGGCCGATATTCTTTTTATCGTCTGCCAATGTCAAACCTCCTTTGTCTTGAAATGAAAAAAGCCAGCCCGATGGCTGGCAGCAGATAAGGGACTCCTCCTTTCAAGTTGTGGTGTATGAAAACGCCGCCCATAGTCTCACTCGGGCGGCGTAATGCTCAATATGAAATTGTTTTAGAATAAATACCTTGCTTGACAACTCGGATTTAATTTTAGATTAGATTTTTTCGCGGTGGCCTTCGTTCCACATTTTTTCATCGACATCGGCCATCATCAGCTTTAACAGGATGTCCGACATACTTTCACCGTTTTTATCATAACGGGGCTCCACGATAAAAACGCGATTGCCGATCTCATATCTTTGCGGCTCACCAGCTATATATTCTTTCTCCATACTCAACACCCCCTTTCGCTATGGAACAAGGAAATTATACCATGCGAAAAGGGAATTGCGGTATCGAGCTTGTTTTCAAATTTAGTATTGATATGCGGTCTGGCCCCAGCTATAATGAATTTCAAGAAAAACGCCGATGGTTTTGCGGCTTTTGGTGGGGTGTCCCGCGTATTGAACGCTCTATTGGCCCGATTTAGAGGGGTATGTAACCGATCTAACCGGGAGAGCGCTTGACTGGCAGTCAAGAGGTCAGCGGTTCGATCCCGCTATTCTCCACCAAGAAAAACCTTGAAACCACAATGGTTTCGAGGTTTTTTCTTATATATGGCAAATTGCACAAAGTCGCTTTTGTGTTGAATTTGTGTTGAACGCGCGGGAAAATTTCTCCGCCAAAAAACCTTAAAACCACAACGCTTTATGTTCATAGGTACACAATGTAATCTATGGGGCAAGCCGGACGGTACAGGGCACGGAAAATAAGTCGAGGGAATTTCCCTCGACTTATTTTTCTTTGATCCCAAGTTTATCTGCGTGACGATGCTCCAATCAAATATAGCCAACAGCAGCCTTGCCGGAACACCGGTAAGGCTGCTGATACTTTTATGGCAAGTCCTTCTCCATTTGAGAAACGGTTTCGTTGTAGAACACGTCCAATTCACCGACGTATCCGGGCTTCCACGGCTTATTCCGCCCGCAGTAGTGGATGACAGCCGAGCGCTGCCGCACATCGTCCAGCGTCATGCCATCCCCGTTGAACCGGTGAAAGGTGAAGAGCTTTTCCGTCATGTTATATTGGATCGGGTCCAGCGGGATGATGCTTTGTCCGTACAAGGCGCTGATGATGTCCTGATCCGGCAGCATGAGCCGTCCTTTGTGGCGTTCCATATAGTCAAATACCGCCTGTGTGTCCTGCTTTGCCCGCAAGGCTTCCAGATTCATCAGCATGACGCCGGAGTTGATATAGGGATCATCCTCTCCCATGCCGAGGCGCAGTTCGTTGAAACGGTGCAGAAAGGCCCTGATGTGGGAGGCCGCGGCAAAGAAGGCTGCGTCCATAGGCAGTTCATATAACGTCCGCAGACTTTTCCGCACAATAAGATCCGGGTCGAGATATAGTACCCGGTCCAGCGTATGCGGCAGATATTTCGCGGCAAAGATCCGGTAGTAGATTGCCTTCGGATACCGGTCCGACGTTGGCGCGTCCGTCAGCCCGCTTTCGTCCACACGGATCAGATGCAGCCCGCCCCGCTGCCCCAGCAGCGCCCGGGTCGCCGTTAAATCGGAGGCTGACAGCCCCTCGTCGTGCAGGATATATATGTCAAAAAATGCGGCGGGGTCACTTTGGAGCGCGGAAAACAGCATGACATTCAGCTGAGGAACGTAATTCCGATCCAGCGTGACAAGCAGGTTCATGGGATATGCGTTTTGGTTTTCAATCATGATCGTCCTCCCTTGGAGTTTTACTGGGCTGCGCTGTTTTCGGTCAATACGGAAGGCAAAACAAGCGTTCTGCATGGCAGGCCCACCGCGTCACGCTCCCTTTTGGTTCAGCGGCAGATAAACGGTAAAGCTGCTCCCCTGCTGCGGCTGGCTATCCACCTCAATGCGTCCTTCCGTCAATTCTATGATCCGATGGACGATAGAAAGCCCCAGGCCAAGACCCTGCTTTTTATCCTCCGCCGCGCCCTGATAGTATTTCTCAAAAATGTGGGACTGGACCTCCGGCGTCATGCCTGAGCCGGTATCCCAGACCCGGACAACGGCCTCCCCGCCGACCTGCCGCAGTTCCACACCGATCTCGCCGCCCGGTAGGGTGTAGCGGATAGCGTTATTCAAGAGATTGATCCATACCTGCCGCAAAAGCTCCTCATTGCTGGTACAATCCACGCTTTCCAGCTCTGCGGAAAAGGTCAGGCGCTTTTCCTCCCAGCTATGGGCACAGAGGATAGCGCACCGACGGATCTGCTCATCCAGAGAAAACGTGGTTTGATCCGGCAAAAACCGCTGGGACTGCAATTTTGTCAGCAGCAGCGTCCGGTTGGTCAATTCCGCCAGACGGGCGGACTCGTCTTGAATGATCCGCAGATACTGCTGCCGCTCCTCCTCGGTAAGATCCGGCTCGGAAAGCAGCTCCACAAAGCCCTTGATAGCGGTGATCGGCGTTTTGAATTCATGGGAATAGCTGTTGACAAAGTCCTCCCGCAAGGTGCGGACGCTTTGCAATTCCTCCGTCATGCGGTTGAAATCCTCACACAGATCGTCCAGCAGCTGATGCTTATCTGTTTTCAGACGGACGGAATAGTCTCCTCCCGCCACGGCGCGAAGTCCGTCCATCAAGTTTGTCACATTGGCGCTGAGCTTATGCTCCAGAAACCCGGTTGTCAGGATCAGTGTGATCAAGAGCGGCAGGTACACGGCGGAGAGCGCCGATCCGACATCGCTGGCAGACGCCTTCGGTATGGCGGTGCCGTGGGAAAGATAGAGATAACGCATCAGCAGGAATGAATTCATAATGGCGAAGGTGGCTACCAGCCCTTCCAACGCCACCCACAGCAGCCATGTTTTCCGGTATTTGGAACGTTTCTTTTTCACTGCTCTTTCTCCTTCACAAGCTCCGCCTTATATCCCAGTCCCTTGATGGTGATGATCTGAAAGTCGTCCACGTCCTTCAGCCGGTTCCGCAGGCGGCTGACGTGGGTCTTGACGGTGTCTTCCCCGCTCTCCGACACGTAGCCTCACACGTCATCCAGCAGCTGGCTGCGGATAAAGATCTGTCCGGGGTAGGACAGCAGCTTATAGAGAAGTTCAAATTCCTTTTTCGGCAACTCCATGGTCCGACCGCCGCAGGTCACGGTATAGGACGCGGAATCCAGTCGGGTGTTCCCTGCAACAATCTGCTGTTCGCTGGCGATGTGAGCCCGCCGCAGCAGGGCCTGGTTCCTCATAGTCCACGGGCTTGGTGAGGCAGTCGTCAATGCCGGAGGATAAGCCCTCCCGCTTGCTGTCCATGGACTGCAGGGCGGTAAGGAACAGCACGGGGATCTCGTTGCCCGCCGCCCGGAGGGTCCGCACCAGCTGGTAGCCGTCCATCACCGGCATCATCACATCCACCACGATCAGATCCACATGCTGCCGGTTCAGGATATCCAGAGCCTCCCGGCCGTTCGCTGCCGTTACCACTGTAAATTGATAGCGGAGCTTGGCCTGGGTCAGCAGGCGGACGGCCTCGTTGTCCTCCGCCAGTAAAATCGTTGCCATAGGAGCCTCCTTTTTCGCCGCGCTTCAAAACTTTATCATATGATGTTCAGTCAGCTTAATAAGCTGAACATGGTAGACGCTGCCGAATTGAAAGCCTACATAAACCGTATCGTGGACGATATGGACAAGGCACAGCTCGCCGCGATGGAGAAAGCCCCGCTGGGCTATGCGGCGAAGATCCGTGACAAGATCGAAACGCTGCTGGAAGCCCACTATCGGGAAACTTTTGATAAATGACTGGAAACGGAACGTATCGTCTGTATGCCCTCGTTCCGTCTGCCCACATCTATTCATCCCGCCAGCAATACCGCCATATGCGCCCGTTCGCTGTACACGGCGGAGGACGGCGACATGAACAAGCTGGAACAGAAGCTGATTGTAGAGTTGACCGCCCTGCCGAATGTCCGCTGGTGGCACAGAAATATTGCGCGTCAAGGGTTTGCCATTTGCGATCCGTTCCTGCAAGAGCAACGAACCGAAGGGATTCAAGTTCTCCAAGCCGAGAGGCGAACAGAAAGGTGTTGTTACGATCTCCAACAAGAATCTGCTTGACCCGCTTCGCGCTGTCACCGGCGAGGACTGGATTCCCGGCAAGCGTTACAAGGTGCGTGGGTTCTGGGTTGCTGATGCAAAAACCATGTGCTTTGACCTCAATGAAGGGGTTCAGGAGGACTTTCGCCCTGTTACGCCGAGCAATGACGCAGAATAATCCCTGATATTCAGGGAGAAAAGGTAGAGCAAAAGAGCGGCGGCAAGCCGCCTGAGCGAGAAAGCCATCTCTCCCTTTTCTCCCTCACTGCGGCTATGGAAACCGTGGAAAGCCGAAAAAACGGTTTACACACCGTTCCCACAGCCTGCGCTCACTCTCTTTTTCCTCTCTTGCTTTCTCCCTATACAAAGATAAGTGTCCATTTTCTATCCCGAAAACGCACAGTCGCCACGACGAACAGAGGGCAGCGTGTCAATATGGCAAAGAAAAGCAAACGGCACATAGGCGATTTTATCCTCGAAAGAAGCCCCAAAACGCAACATAAAAGAAGCCCAGCACCACGCTGTTTGACGTGATGCTGGGCTGTTCCTGATTACAGCGATTTTCAGCGGATGAAGCAATGCTCTGCTTGCAGATAGCTCTTTCGCATTTTGCTGCATGGCGTGGGAATGTACTGTTTCGCAAAATCTCACGCGCAGAAGTGTACCGTGTACACTCCATCGTGCTTTACTTTCCGATGTGCTTTTTTCGTGCAGGGAGAAAGAACTTTACTGTTTTCACTACACTCGATTTTAGCACGGCGTTTTTACTGCCCTCACAGTCGATTTACTCTGAAATTAAGCCAAAATGCCGCAGCGCATCCTTGATTGCCTCGACCTTTTCGGGCGGGCAGGGATGATACTCATGTTTTCTCTGCTCCACCGCATTCGGTGCTTTGTGCATATCCAGTCCGACCATACGTTTTACCTCGGCAATATATGCCGTATGGACTTTGAAGCCGTACTTTTCCTGCACATACTCCTGAATGCGTTTATAGGTCGGATGCTCCTTGACCTCGCCGGTTTCCACTTCCATCCTGACCTCAACCGTCAGTGGATTTGTTTCCCGTGACAAGAGGACAACCGTCTCAATATGTGTATCGCTGTCCAAACCAATTTCCATATCTTCCTCTATGATCGGAAGCCTGAGTTTCATGGACTTCAGCCACTGACCGTTTGGCTGTCGTTCCTCGAAGATATGGATTTCGGAAATCAGCGACTCCATAATATGCCGCCTTTCCAGTTCGTCCATTACTGAGTATAGTCTATCGAAGTAGATCAGCACCTTATAGATATTGTCAGCCGTCAGCTTCTCCGCTTCGATGGCTGTTTTCTTTGCCCTGGCTTCGATCAGCAGAGACTCCGCATCCTCAATCTTATCATACATCTTGTAAAGGCGATCATCAAGGTCTGATTTGCGTTTGATGTAGTGTTTATCGTCCGGGTCAAGCGAGTCGATCTCATCTATCAGCTTAGACTTGATGGAGTAACTCTGACGGAGTTGCTTTTCGTAGTTGGCGATCTCCTGCTCGATAGCGGAGGTGTCCACCTTCATGCTGATTTTCTGCTGCATCAGTGCGGCGAACTTTGGATTGCTGACCAGCTTGGTGATAACCTCTGCTACAGCGGTATCCAGAAGCTCTTCGTTGATCTGCTTTTTGTAATCGCATTTGTGGCCACGGGTCATCGTGCGGTGCTTGCAGCCATAGTAGAAGAAATCTTTGTACTTCGTACCGTCTGCCCTGTGTTTGACACTCTTATTGCCGTACATCCCAGCTCCGCAGATCGGACATTTCACGATTCCGGAGAGCAAATGGATCTTTGTGTCTTTGCCACGGTTGACATGCTCGTATTTTTTTGCCTGTGCCAGCAGCTTTACCTGCGCGTCATGCCACAGATCTTCGGATACAATGGCTTCATGCTGACCATCCACCAACAGGTAATCGTCCTGCTCTACAAGCCGGTAATCGTTTCTTGTACCATGCACCTTTTCTGTCCTGCGTCTGCCGTAGGCGATTTTGCCGCAGTACACAGGATTTTTCAGGATTCTGCGGATGAGGGCAGCATCAAACAGCGGCCTCTTACCATTCTGGCGCTGGACTTTGTAGATGCCGTGGTTGGCAAGGTATCTGGCAAGACCGTTTGCGCCCATGTCGGTATGCACATACTGGTCGAAGATCACACGGATCGCTTCGGCTTCTTCCTCGTTGATAAACAGTTGGCCCTTTTCCAGTGTATAACCATAGGGGGCAAAGCCGCCGTTCCATTTACCCTCACGGGCTTTCTGTATCCTGCCCTCCATGGTCTGCACACGGATGTTCTCGCGCTCAATCTCGGCGACCGCCGACAGGACGGAGATCATCAGCTTTCCTGCGTCCTTTGAGGAATCAATGCCGTCCTCAACGCAAATCAGATTGACACCGAAGTCCTGCATGACCTGCAAGGTGGACAGCACATCCGCCGCGTTTCTGCCGAAGCGAGAGAGCTTGAACACCAGCACATAGGAGATTCCATCCTTACCGGATCTGATATCCTCCATCATCTGACTGAACTGCGCTCTACCCTCGATGGACTTACCGGATTTGCCAGCGTCCTCATATTCACCCACGATTTCGTAATCGCTATACTCGGCAAATGCCTTCATCCTTGATTTTTGAGCATCCAGAGAATATCCATCCACCTGCATGGTGGTGGAGACTCTCGTATAGGTATATACTTTTGTTTTCTCTTTTTTCATATCATCATCCTATTCGTTCCACTGATAGTGGTTTTGTTATGTAACCCCTACTCCGAAATGATTTCCAGAGTAGGTTTGGACGAACATCGCACGATAACTATATCACGCAATCTCCGTTTTATCAACGCTTTTCGCAAAAAGTTTGGACTCGTTTTCAATCTGAGCTTTGGCATCGTCCAAACAAATCGGCGGTTCTGGAAGATTTTCGATATCCAGAACCGCCGCATACTTCTCTATTAAGTTTGCAAGTAAATTGGCAAAGCCGCTCCATTCATCTTTATTTCGATTATCTATAACGGTGTACCTCCTGTACTTTATTTTTGTGTTTGATGTACTCGCAGATGATTTCCAGAGGTTGGAACATCAGATGCGCACCACAAACGTCACATTCCATTTCCAGATTAAATCTATAGTTCATAAGAAATCCTTTCTCCCGAATCATATCGGGCAATAAAAATAGCAGACCGTCACATGGTCTGCTGCTGTGTTTGTTCTGCCTGTTGTTCTTCGGCCTGTCGCTGCTCTTCAGCTAATTGCTGATCCTGTGTCAGTGCCACGGCGATGCCAGCCACCAGTCCGATGGCGGCACCAATGTTTTTGGCTTCCTGCTCTGCCTGGATGCGGCGGTAGCGTTCCTCGGCATCCCCGTCATCGTCATTCAGCAACGCTCCGGTCGCCGCCAGACCGTACAGTCCCGCGTGGAGCGGCTTCAGAGAAACAGGTTTCGGATGTTGCTGACTACTATCGCTGTGCCGTACCCCATCGCCAGTAGAGCTGTCACGATGAGCAGTACCAGCGTGATCCATTTGACTACTACCATTAGGTCGAAGTCCGGAAGCCAGTTCAGCCATTTGCAGGTACGCTTCTCTTTCTTCTTCCCATCCTGTTCCAGCAGAGAAGTCATCTGCATCAATGTTTTCTGCATCTCCGTCATGGTACTCTGCACCGCTGTCAAGTCGGTGCGGGATCGCAGATTCGGAAGATACTCCCGCATCGCATGTACTTCCCGCCCGATGGATTCCGTCTTCTGCGTCAATGCTGTCAGAGCCTCCGGCAGCGGACACTGAATCACGATGGGGGTGATCGGTGAACTCTGTTCCATACTGTTCTGCGGGTTCGGTTGGTTTATCTGCTTCAGCTCCCGCAACGACTTCCTGTTCTGCGAGTTGTTTTCGTATTCTGAATTCATATTCCATGACCTCCTTGAGATATTTGTCTTCGTGTAATTTGATGTCACGGCACTTCATGCCATCCGGTGTTGTGTAGGTGATGCTCTTGCGACTGTTCTCCCAGCGAACGGCGTAGCCTTCCGATTTCATCAGAGAGACGAATTCTTCACGACTCCCGGCGAAGCGCATGCAATCGTCGATGGTATTGATGAGACGGAACTTCCAGCTTTCACCCTTTGCGGCAGAGCGGTACTCTCGTGCGCTCATACCTTTGTTTTGCTTTTTTGACTTCTGCGGAAGCACCGAGAGGTGGTGCGCCTGACAGATTTGATCTGAGATCTGCCGCAGGTCAATCAGTGTGTTCGGATTCTGCCGCAGCTTCAGTCCGGTTTCGAAGCTGACGGAGTTGATGACAAAATGACTGTGGACATTATCCGTGTCGCAGTGTGTGGTCACCAGCACCTCCATCCCCGGCCATGCACGGGCGGCGAATTCCTTCGCCACCTCATGCGCCTGCTGGGGCGTGATGTCTTCCCAGTCAGCAAAAGACTGCACATACTGATAGAAGTTGGTGCCGTCCAGTTTGCCATGCGCAGCTTTTGTAGTTTCAAACTCCAGAATGGAATTTACACCGCTGCAGTTGACACCGCTGATGAGATACTGCTGTGACTGCTCGTCCCATGTTTTTGCTTCGTGCATACAGTACCGCATGACACCGCGCATAGCACTGAGGTGCTGTTTCTTTTCCTTGATGTACGTTACGGTTGCCATGTAACACCACCTCTCCCGATGCGGTAGAGTTCTTCGTAGATCAACTTCTGCTGATCGATGACCTCCTGAAAGTTGTAGGACTGGAACGCACCCACATTGATCTTGGTGCTGATCTGATTCAGGTTGTTGCCGATGCGTTTGAGTTCCGTGATGAGCGGACGGGTATCTTCCGCTACATGGATCTCTGTCACCAGTGCAGAGGTCAGAATGTAATCCGTCAGGCTCATACGAGCCTTGGCCGCCTGTTTCACAATGGCATCTTTTTCAGCCGGTGTCAGGCGGATACTCAGGGTCTGATTTCTTTTTCGATTTTCGCTCATATTGGCCTCCTCTTTTGAAATAAAGTGGGTTCGGGCTTCTGCCCGAAACACCCCTTTGGGGTTGGGGGGACGCGGACGGCGGACAGCCGGGCGCTCTGCTTGCCCCTCCCAAAGGAGGGAAAATCGCCCCTCGAAAGCCCGTTCGCAACTTCGGCCACAAGCGGCCCAAACGGCGTTTCTTTTCCCCCACGGGAGTTTACTCGCCATGCCCGGAAACCTCCCGTAAATCGCCGCACAGTGCCCCAACAGGGTCGAAAGTGCCGCTTTCTCCGGCACCGGGAATATCGTCACTTTCGGCACGGCATAGCTCGATGAGCCGCTTTCCGTTGCTGCGGCGCACCACACAGGAAATGCCGATTTTACTTAGTGCGTCAAGGTTTTGCAGAATCAGGCGGGACACTTTCTTGGGCGTGATACGCTCTACACCAGCAGGGTCGATCTGCTTAGAGAGTTCTGTGGGAGTGCCGATAAATTCTGTTCGGTCACGCATCAGTTCAGAGACCAGATAGACGATGCGGTCGCCCAACAGCTCCGGCTGTGTTCTGCTGTCTGCCACCATCTCCCACACATTTTCACCGTTGCGTTCCAGCGTCAGCTCCCGGTATTCGATGTCACGCCCGATGCAGGACAGCTTTGCCTTGCCGCTGCCGCGTCGTTCCTCCACCAGCGTGAAGCTGGAATCTACCGCGCCACTGATAGCAGTGGTACCGGAGATACGGCTGAACACATCGTCGGCAGTTTCTTTGCGCAGATGGTGGATCAGCAGGATGGCGATGCCGTGAGTATCTGCGATCCGTTTCAGTGCAGAGAGGTCGCGGTAGTCGTTGGCGTAGGTGTTGTCGTAGTTGGTGCCACGGATCATCTGCAGCGTGTCGATGATGACCAGCACCGTGTCAGAGTGTTCAGACAGGAATGTGCAGAGCTGCTCCTCCAGACCTTTACCCAGAATGTCACTGCCGGTAGAGAAGTGGACATTGGCGGGAGCGTCCTCCGTGATCTCGAACAGCCGGTTCTGGATGCGGAGGGTGGAGTCTTCCAAACAGAGGTAGAGGGTGGTACCCTGCTTGACGGGCATCCCCCAGATGGGTTCGCCCTTTGCCACCATGACGGAGAGCCACAGCGCCAGCCAGGACTTGCCCACCTTGGGTGAGCCAGCAAGGATGTGCAGTCCCTGGGACAGCAGTGAGTCCACCACGAAGTTCAGCGGTGTCAGAGGAAGGCTCATCAGGCTCTCACCGTCGATGGTTTGCAGTCGTTTGGTTTTGTTCATTAGATCGTCTCCTTGTAAAAAGATAAGGACAGAGACCGCACCCACACTGCGGCCTTTGTCCTTTCACTTGATTATTCTCTGGATTTTGATATAATGAGATTGTCGCAAGACAGCGTTTGGAAGCATATAGGACAGGAGGGCAAAAGATGTCGCTGGAGATCAATCAGTACAATGGGTTCGATACCTTTTCTTTGCACTACCGGAAGGATCGTGTGTACCATGCGGGTAAAGAATTTCCGGCCGGGTTCTTTGCCACCGAGATTCTGAACTTTGCTGGTGAGATCCATGACCCGCTGCTCGAGCGTATCACCACATTAACCACACTGGTTGATGACGCGACAACGGCTGAAAAAGAAAAGAGCCGCGAACTCTTGAAGGAGCTGCAGCCTTTGATGAAAGATGCTGTGTCGTGGATCTATACGTGTCCTCCATTTTGCTATCAGGACAATCAACACGAATGGCGTTCATTTGAAACTGCGATGGATGCAGAATGGTTTGAACGACAGCGTGATGAATCTCCTAAAGATTTACCGTTTCTTTTTCTAAAGTTCAGCGAGGAAGTCTTAAAAATTCTGGTTGCCATTTACAATTTCTGTCTACTCGTGCGAGCGTTTGAAAGCAAATATCTCCGCAGGCTGACCAAGCGGACAGAGAGCGCTTTCGCAAAAGCGGCACACGAATGCTTTGACGAGGATGATGATTTTCTGATTCTTTTGGAGCAGATGCCTTTTGGCGAGATAGAGGAATTCTTTTCTAAGCCGCGGCTGATCTCCGGCTTCGACTATATTCAGGACCCGAATGATAAAGATAAATGGTTCACCGTCCACCAGGTTGTATGCAAACGACTTATAGATTTTTATGTGTTCGATCTGCTGAATGGATTGCAATGTGGTCACGGCCCCAGCTGGTGCTGCAACTGTCACCGCTACTTTTTGACGACCACCGCCCATGTTCCCAAATACTGCGACGGCATTGCGCCGCAGGACAGTCGTATGACCTGTCGGCAGTACGGTGCTATGATGCGACAGAAGGAGCAGAATAAAAATCATCCCATCTATCACACATTCACTACCCGCACCAACACCATTCGCAAACACCACCAGAGAGGAAAAATCTCTGATGAGCTGCGTAAGGAGGCTCTCTATGTAGCGGAGTGCCTCCGTGACAAAGCTCTGATGGATAACGACTACGCCGCCAACGGCTATGCGCAGGATATGGAGCAGGATCGTGTCTATGCGGAAGCCAGAAAGCGACTGAAATGAGAAAGGGGGCGGCCCCATGTCAATGAATATGTACACTGTTGCCGGGGACTGCCCCAGCAATGAAGAACTGGCCCTGCGAATACAGGGCGGAGATAAGAATGCCGCAGAGTTACTTCTCTCACAGAATGAGGGGTTTCTAACTTCCTCTGCTACTCGTTACAAGAGCCGCAGCCGCTTTTCTATACTGGAGGATCTGAAACAGGAGGGAGCCATTGCTCTACTGGATGCGGCACAGTCCTTCAACGTAGAGCACGGTGCCCAATTTTTGACCTATGCCGGGCCTGTGGTGGAAGCGGCTATGCAGGATTATGCCGCAAAGAATGATCTGTCTGTGAGCCTTTCACCCAGCCGCTATTATCAACTCCGTAAGGTAGCAAAAGTCTGTGCCACGAGTGATAACAACTCTGATGAACAAATCATCTCTAAAATCCAAAAGGATTTGCGTGTATCTGAGAAAGTGGCTCGAGCACTGATGGTGGACTATCTGATGTTCTTTCAGGATATTGAGTTGGATGCCAATGAGTTTCGTATCAGCGTTGGCGGTGATCCTGCGAAAGCCTATGACCGCCGTATGCAGCGGATGCTGTTATTCCAACGAATAGAGGAGGTACTGAAGCCCAGAGAGTTGAATCTGGTGTGGTACTATCTCGGCATCGGCCTGCCAGACGAGAAGGGGATGACTTTTAAGGAGTTGGCGACCCAGCTCAACTACAACGGCCCCAGTGGTGCGGAGAAAGCGTACAAGTCCGCGCTGCGCAAATTGAAGAAGGAACTCAACTCCGGTGCCTACGGCCAGTGGCTCTCCATTCAGAGAGCTATCGATAGGGCCAGAGCAGAAGCGGAAACCGACCCTGGGCATTACGCAACTCTACAGACCACATGGCTGGACGAAAAAGAGTTGGCAGAGCGGTTCATCTGTAAGGTCGCTGCATTGACCCAAGTCCACAAGATATTTAGCGAGGCATCGGAATATGAATAGAAGGTGGTGGACAAGTCGGGATGACTCGCCCACCACCTTTTATGTTTAAATTTAGTTTTGTGACTGGTTACTGTGTATTCTCAAAGCTGTTCGTCCTCTAACGGCGCTTCTCTACTTCCCAGCTTTCCGTTTATTCCAGGAGCATTCTGCCGTCAAATCGTCCCGAATAAGCCGCAGCAATTCCATCTCGCTTCTGAATACACAAACACCTTCCTTGCCAGCGCGGTTGATCACACCCTGCATACTGCTGTGCCGCCGAGCCAGGACTCTGATAAAATAGCTGGCTAATTTTCCTTCCTTTACTCGGAGCGTATCTGGATTAAATGCCGGAGGCATCCGCTCTACCATACTGCTTGTCAGATAATCCGCAAATTGTTCATCACCCATAGATGTGTGCTTCACTGTCGGCTCTTTTTTGAATGTAGTTCTCAACCGGGTATCACGCTGGCACTCTCCTGCGCGATCCAAAATATCATCGATCCCAAGCAGCATCTGGTCGAGACTTGAAAATTCCGTTTTGCTTTTAAAATAATAATTGTGAATACATCCTTGAGCCAAACCACATTCAAAGGCATCGACGCATACCGTCATGGTATGACTAAATTCCGGGTGGATACTGCCTGTTCGTGGCAGATCGTCCTCAGCAAAATATTTATTTTGCAGGATTTTTCGCATATCAATTACTTTCTCATCCACGCCGCACACATCCTTTCTGCCTGGCGATTTCTCTAATGACTGAGTTTCTTCTCCAAATTCTCCCCTTATTCGCAGAGAACTTGGAGAAGAAGGGGGCCGAAGCCCCCGTCTTCCATTGTTAATTAAGTTGTCCCCCCGCGTTACTTGACCAGGTAACGATACAGGAAAGTCACGATCTGGCTGCGCAGGCAGGGATCATCGGGACTGAAGGTAGTAGCACTGGTACCAGCGGTAATACCCTCATCGGCTGCCCACAGCACTGCGTCGTGATAATACATATCAGCGGCGACGTCAGTGAAGGGGTTCACAGCCTCAACGGCAGAAGACTCAGCCCAGCGCCACAGGAAAGTGACGTTCTGTGCGCGGGTCACGGTTGCGTTGGGGCTAAAGGTCGTGGCAGAGGTACCAGAAGTAATGCCGTTCTCGACTGCCCACAGCACTGCGTCATAGTAGTATGCATCAGAGGCTACATCGGTAAAGGGCATGTTGGTGCCTTCGGGATCAGGAGAACCAGCAGCGCGCCACAGGAAGGTCACGGTCTGAGCGCGGGTGCAGGTCACAGCGGGACTGAAGGTAGTAGCGGAAGTACCGCCGGTGATACCATTTTCAGCTGCCCACAGAACTGCGTCGTAATAGTAGGCACCCTCAGCCACATCGACAAAGGGATTCTCAAACGCCTCGATCTCAGCGAAGATAGCCTCGATGGTGACCTTGCCGGAAGGCATCTTGAAGGTGTACTTGCTGTCGGACTTCTTGGTCAGCTTGATTTCCTTGCCATTCCTATCCAGAACGGTCAGCTCATCCAGTTCGTAGCCGCTGTCAGGATCGACAGTGATGGTCACGGTAGAACCAGAGGATGCACGAGAGGGGGACACGGTGATGTCACCATTCTTGGTATCCTCAACGGCAATGGTGTAGCTGGCGGAACCGCCGCCACCGCCGCCACCAGAGGAGGCACGAGAAACGGTCACAGTGCAGTCTGCGGCAAAGCCACCGTCCTCAGTCGTGACAGTGATGGTAGCTGTACCAGCAGCAACGCCGGTGACGACGCCATCTGCAACAGTTGCTACACTCGTATCGCTGGAGGTCCAGGTCACGTTCTTGTTGGTCGCGTTGTCAGGGGCCACAGTAGCCGTCAGGGTGGTGGTGTTTCCAACCTTGACAGAAGTAGTACCGCTCAGGGTCACACCGGAGACATGGACGGGCTTGGAAACACCGGTCAGCGCAATGTACTCGGCTTCCTCACTGTCGTTGGTGAAGCCACCGTTCCAGGTATCAACCAGCTTGCCGTCGGCGTAGGCCTTGATGGTATCAGGGATGTCGTCCGAATTGGGAGCAACATGCCATTCGGTATCCCAGGAGCCGGCCAGTCTGCCATATACAACGATGTTGGCAGTGATCGAGCCTGTAACGGGACGTGTAATAATAGCAGTCTCATCGTCGCGGTCAACCTTACGCAGGGTGGTTGTGGACAGCTTGGTCTCACCGCTCCACAGCTCAACAACCAGGGATTCTGCAGCGTAGACGTTATACAGGTCAACCTGAATATTCTCGCGGTAACCTTCTGTGCCAACCTCGCCGGAGGTTCCAACATAACCACCGTAAGTCAAGTCTGCAGTGCCTCTCGGCCAAACCTGCTCGCCTGCCACAGTGACGGTTAAATCAGTCTGATTCTTCTTGTCGTTCCACAGGCTTTCGCCGCTGACAGAACCAGTACCAAAGCCAGTGGCGGTGGTCTTGTCATCGATCACGATGTCAGTACCATCGGGCATCAGGGTGGTGTCGATCTCGATGGCAGCCTTGCCCTCAACAGGAGCAGAGGCAATGAAATCGGTGTCAGTCACGGTCAGGTCGGTGGCGCAAGCGCCCTCGTTGTAGACCAGGACAGACTTACCAACACTGTTGAAGGTGCACTCGTTGAACGCAACAGCCTTCGCACCATAGGTCCAAACGTTATATGCGTCAGCACTGTTCTGGTTAAAGGTGCAGTTGTTGAAGGTCTCGCTGGCGCCATACAGGAACACCTGGCCGTTGATAATGCAGTTGTTGTAGGTCAGGTTGCCGGAGTGCTGCAGGCCGGTGTAGGTCTTGTTGGGATAGTAGTCGAAGGTCACGTTATTGAAAGTGACATTGGCGCCACCCATGTTCTTTGCGCCGATGTTGTCAAACACCACACCATCAACAGAACCAGTGATGGTGATGTCCTTGCCGGAGGTGCTCAGTTCGTAAGTTCCGGCAGACATAATCTCTACTGTATTACCGTTTCCTGCGGCGGAAAATGCTGCAGACAATGTATCAAAGACATTCGTGTTGTACTCGTAGCCAGAGAGCTCTCCCATAACGGCATCAATAGCATCCTGACTGGTCCAGTCGGTATTCACATAAAGTGTACCGCTTTCAACATCACCAACATTGACCAGAATCACATCACCGCTGGACCGCTTGTAGTCAGAACCAGTGACTGTGAGCTTATTGTTCGTCAACGTAGTGGTGCTATCAACATCAATCACGGTCTTAGTGCCAGTGAATCCGGTCGCGTCAATGGCAACCTCACCATCACCAGCAATGTCAGTTGCTGTGATCTTGCTGGCTGCATCCATGGTGATGGTACCGGCATTAGTGATTGCGGTGCTGCTGGTGGAGAACTCGGAACCCACGAGATTCAGCGCGCCAGTCGCAGTGATGTTGGGAGTTCTTGCGCTGACAGTAGAATTCTCGATGTTCACGACGCCGCTGTTCCACCACTTCAGGGCGGAGTTCGTATTACCTTCTGCTGCAAAGACGATCTCGTCGCAGTTCTTGATGTTCAGCGTACCGGCAGACTCGCCGGTGTCTGTATTATCGACGGAAACCTTGCCATACTGGACACGAGTATCCACGTCGTCCAGAGTGGCAACGCCGTTGACAATGAAGTTACCCACATAGAAGGTGTAGTTGCCAGAGGCGATATTTGCCTTATCCTCTTCCGCAACATCACCCTTGACGTTCAGGACACCGTCCTTGGAAACATGCAGGTATCCAAAGGTCGCTACAGACTCATCAATGTTCAGAATGTATCGGACATCACTGATCGTGTTGCCGTACTTGGAACCGACCCAGCCGTCGTAATCACTGCCCTTGGTAGAAAGAACCGCACCATCCATCAGATTGACCACGACATTCTCTGTAGGAGCAACGTTGCTGTCCTCTTTTCCAGTGCCAACCTGGAAGGTCTTTACCTTAATAGTGGAGCCGGAGATGTTGTTGGTGCCGGAAGCGACCTTGATGACGCCGGCCTCGGTGCCGGTGATGACAGTATTTTCATCCAGTTCGACACCGTTCAGGTACATAACGCCACCACCGGAGAGCGCGTCGATCGCGACAACACTCTCGCCGGAGACATTGAAGGTACCCAGGTCCTTGGTGACATTGAAGCTGTCACACTCAAACTTGGAATCCTCCAGATTCAGGACACCGTAGCCCTCGGGAGTAGTGGAAGCGGTGCCAACGCCCATGCCGTTGTGGTTGAGGACCTTGACGTAAGCGCCATTCTTGATAGTAATAGTGGCAGTGGCTGCCTCGCCGCTCTCAGTCTCGCTGGCGGGACGGCCAGCAATACCAAAGCCGTTCTTGACTTCCAAATTGGGGGTCTCACCGACGGTGCCGTTGCCGATCACCTCGATGGTTCCGCGGTTAATAAGGTAGTCCAGTTCGATGGTGGAGTTATCGATCACCAGCGTACCATCATACTTATTATTGGTCCCCTTCTCACGGCCAGAAACATGAATGCCGGTAGAGCTATTGTTGGACGAAGAAGTGATAACGGCATTCTTGAAGATCAGCTTACCGTCGCCTTCGCCGCCGCGGCCAACGAACAGGTTGCCCTTGCTCCAGTCAAACACAGCCTCACCAGTGATGGTAACGGTCTTGCCGTACACTGCACCAGCAGCGCTGATGGCAGTCGAGCCGGAGAGCAGCTGAACGGTGCCGCCGTCAGCAGCCGCAGAGAGCGCATCGGCCAGAGTGGTGTAGTAACCAGTAATGCTGCCAGTGCTGTCAGCAGTTGCGGCAACGATCTTATTGATGTTATCAGGGCCATTCATCTGAATCTCACCCTCGCTGACGTCAACACCATCGACGCACAGGACAACCTTGTCAGGCTGCATGATCAGACTGGGAGCCACAGTCCATTCCTGGATCCAATATTCATCTGTATCGGTGCTGGGATCGAAGGAAATGTGCCAGGTCACACTCACATCACCGTCAAAAGCGGTGTAGACGTCAGGATTCAACGTGGTGGTGCCCATCAGAGTATCACCAGAGTAAATCTTGATGACATAGCTCTCCTGTGCGTTACTCCATGTTTCACCCCAGATTTTTGTTTCCGTTGTGTAGCCAGTTGGCACATTGCCCTTGGGTGCTGTCTTGATAGTGGTCTCACCATCAGCCACGGAAACAGACTGAGGTGCGGTTTCAGTACCGGTCACGATGGTGTCGTTGACCTTAGCCGCGGTGGCCGCAGAGTCCGCGATAACCGAGCAGTCGCTCAGAGTAGAATTAGTGTCAATAGTCAGCGTATTGCTACTCTTGAAACGGATGTCTGCCTCCTCATTGCCCGAGAGATTCAAAGTAGAATTCTCGACAGAAACATCATAATCAGTCACAGTCAACGCGCGGCCGGTGCCGCCGGTGATCGTGATATCAGAGTCCTTCACGGTCAGCTTGGAGCCGTTGATGCCATTGTCGCCGCCGGTGATAGTCAAATCAACCTTATCCAGAACGACCGTCGCACCGGCAATACCGCGCTCAACATCCGAGAACTTCATGGTAGTGCCGGAGATATTCACATTGCCGGAATCGCCTGCGCCACTTTCGTTTTTGATGACGCCACCAGCAGTGCTCTGGTCATCGGAAAGGTTCCACTCGCCACGCTTGACGATCAGCGTGCCGCCGCCATAGACCATAAGCACCGCAAATGCGGAGCTATAATCAGTACCAATCAGGTCCACGTCGCTAAGCGTCAGAGTTGCATCTGCAGAACGGTCGCCGATACCCATGATGCAGTCACCATTCGCAGTCACACCACTAATGTCGATGGTACCATTCTTGACGGTTACATCTCCCTTGAAGTAATTTCCGCCGGCACCGATCTTCAGCGTATTACCACCGAGGTCGATGGTGGTGTCGGTAACAGTAAAGGCGGTGTCCGCGGTAATGTCTTCCTTGATGATGATTGTGTCTTCAGCAGTTGCATATGTCAGAACTTCATCAAAGGTATAATAGTCATTACTCTCCGCATCGTTCAGGTCATTGCCATCAGCTGTGACATTAAAGTCAGCAGCAAGGGCTGTAGCCGGGAACATGCCGAGCACCATTGCAAAGGTGACAAGCAGCGAAAGTACCTTTTTCTTCATAATCATCCTCCTTATGAAAATGTATTTATATAAAACTCCTTTTATACAATCTCCCTATATCCGAACACTTAAAGGGCGTTGAAAGGCTTATCATGCTCTATTTTGCATAGAGCATGGCAAAGGACGCCCTTTGCGCGTTCAATATGTTTGATCTCATAAAAAGAGATTGCTTTCTCTGACCTCAAGCACTGTCAGCTGCAGAGCATTGACATCAGAACCATTTTCGCATCCTCCGCAGTCTGCTCAGGCTCGGCCTTGGCCACATATTGCAGTGCATCATTCCATTGCATCAGTGGGTACATTTCAGGCATCACCTTCTCAACAGCCCGGTATGCCTTTCTTTTCTTCACTTCATCTAATGTATGTAAGTCACTGATATACTCACATCCAGCCTTGTAGGCTATGTATTCCACCAGCGACAACAGCTGCGCCGTACTCATAAAAGCACACCTCCAACATCTTTAACTGCCCCACTTGCGCGGCTGCAAGCTACATTCGTTTGAGCAAAAAGGTACACCTTCATACTCTCACTGTGGAGACCTTGATTTACGCCTTACTTAGACAATTTCGCAACTGTAATTATACATAATCGCAATTGAAAAAGCAATAGAAGGACGAGCATTAAGGTGTACTTTTCTGCTCAAATTTTCAGACCTGTGCGCTGGCCCACTTAGTAAATGTGTGTTGTGCCACCCCGAGCATCCTGGCTGCGCCTCTGCCAGAAACCTCGCCGCGCTTCCATTGGGCGTATACGGGAGCGAACTCTTCCGGTATTTCCATTGGGACCCTACCCATGTGAACTCCGCGCGCTTTTGCGGCAGCGATCCCTTCCGCCTGCCGCTGGTGGATAAACTCACGCTCCGTCTGCGCTACATAACTCAGAAGTTGAAGAACAATATCTGCAATCAGAGTTCCGGTAAGATCTCGCCCCTGCCGTGTGTCCAGAAGCGGCATATCCAGTACCACAATGGCTGCTTTCTTCTCTCTGGTGATGATGCGCCATTGCTCCAAAATTTCCTCATAGTTGCGGCCCAACCAGTCGATGCTCTTGATGACAAGAGTGTCGCCCGGTTTTAGTTTTCTGATAAGGCGCTTATAGTTGGGGCGCTCGAAGTCTTTGCCGGACTGCTTATCCATATAAAGGTCTCGGTCTGCAATACCGAACTCATGCATGGCCAGCCGCTGGCGGTCTTCGTTCTGTTCCTTTGTGGATACACGGATGTATCCATAGAGTTTTCCTGTGTTTTCGTTCATAACAGTTTCCTCCTTTTTCTATGTACCTAAAGTGTAGAGGAAACCTTGATATACGACTAAGTTTTCATGTTTGGACTTGTTTTAATCGCAGAGAATAATTAAAGGGCGTTCCGCCTGACCTAATCGGTCAGCGCAGAACGCCCTTCGTCACATATATTCAATTCTTCGGTCAGCCTTTGCGCAAAATGGAAATTACAGTAACCTTCTTTCGTCAGTGCTCTCACTGTGTTCACCTCCCGTAGCAACACAAACTACCACAGAAAGTGGAGGAAAGCTATACCTAAAAGCAAAAAGACACCCACAAGCCATCATTGTGATAGCTTGTGGGTGTATGATTTACCATACCGATTGTTCATGGCTCACATTGTTTCTTTGTCTGTTTTCCTCAAATCATCCCGAAGTACCGGAGTGCCTCCTTGATTGCTTTCTCCTTATCCGACGGGCATTGAGGCTGTTTAGTATCCTCAAACTTCGGCTTATTATAGTTCTCACGCTCGATGATACCGCACTGCTGTTTCACCTGTGCGATATATAAGCTGCTGACCTTCAAGCCGCTGTGCTCCAGTACATAATCCTTGATTTCCTGGTAGGTCGCTTTCTTCTCCGCATCGGTCAAATCCAGCTCGTCCATATCCAAGTTTATCTCGATATGTTGCTTCGCATTAAGTTTGGACAATAAACATACCGCCTCAACGTGGGCGGTGCCGGGGAACATATCCACGGCGGCGGCTCGCTTGGCTTCGTAGCCGAACTCCCGGAAGATCTTCACGTCCCGGCCCAGCGTTGCCGGGTCGCAGGAGACATAGACCACCTTCTCCGGCCCCATGGCTGCCACGGAGGCGATGACCTCCGGAGCCAGTCCCTTCCGAGGCGGATCCACCGTCACTACATCCGGGCGCAGGCCGTCGCTCTCCAGCTTGGCAGCGATGTCCGCCGCATCGCCGCAGAAAAACTCCGCGTTTTCGATGTGGTTGCGGAGGGCGTTCTCCTTGGCGTCCCGGATGGCGGGGGGCACGATCTCCGCGCCGATGACCCGTTTGGCTACCTTCGCGAGACACAGGGTAATGGTACCGATACCGCAGTAGAGGTCTAATACCGTTTCATTCCCGGTAAGGCCCGCGAATTCCAGCGCCTTGCCGTACAGCACCTCCGCCTGATCCCGGTTTACCTGATAGAAGGACGGCATGGACAGCTTGAATTCCAGTCCGCAGAGGGTGTCCATCAGATAATTCCGGCCGAACAGCGTCCGATATTTGTCTCCTAAGACCACATTGCCCCGGCGGGTGTTGCTGTTCAGCAGGACGCCTACGGTATGGGGCACAGCGGCGGTGACATAGGCCGCCAGCTCCGGCTCCCGGGGCACCTTATTGCCGTTGACCACCACGCAGCAAAGGCTTTCGCCTTTCCGGTTCACCCGGACGCAGACATGGCGTACGAGGCCCTTTCCGGTGGTCTCATCGTAGGCGGAGATCTTGTAGCGGCGCATCCACTCCCCCACCGCTTGGGCGGTGCGGTCGGCGGCCTCCGTCTGGATCAGACAGCGGCGGATGGGCACAACCTTGTGGGTCCGAGCCTGAAAAAAGCCGATGGAGCCGTCAGCCCCCACGGGGTACTGGCTCTTGTTGCGGTAATGCTCCGGATTTTTTGCTCCCAGAATTTCCTCCACAGTCAGATCCAGTCCGCCGATGCGGGTCAGTGCGTCCTGCACCCGCTGGCGCTTGGCCCACAGCTCCTCCGGATAGGTGAGGTGACGGTAGGCGCAGCCGCCGCACTTCCCGGCATAGGGGCACTCCGGCTCCATGCGTTCGGGAGACGGATTATGGATCTTTACGATCTCACCGGCGCAGGAGGTTTTCATCACCTTGGTGATCCGGAGGTCGATCTCCTCCCCCCGGACGGCGTGGGGCACGAACACCACCGCCCCGTTTACCCGGGCGATCCCCAGCCCCTCGCTGGAATAGCCGTCAATAACGGCTGTATAAATACTGCCTTTTTCCAATGCTTCCATGGCTTTTATCCCTTTTATTCTCAATTGAATTCAGATGGTTCTCGATTCCGCAGCGGCAGGGATGGATGTGTACGGGAAAGACCTGTTTGGGTTTCCTGCACCACTTGAACCAATCCGTTTTGGTGGCTTGCAAGTCTCGAAAACGCACGGCAGCGGGGAGCA
>UMFX01024571.1_pt1 | contig 26954 bp, 24 predicted proteins | sample 1965131 | NCBI WGS metagenome assembly UMFX01 (sample SAMEA4836058, study PRJEB28245) | human gut metagenome | biome: gut microbiome; material: fecal sample | place: Denmark | collected 2008 | reverse complement strand
CAACTATATCTGCATATTTCGTTGATTAGCTTTGAATTTTACAATATCTAAGTCAATAATAGTTCCTTATTTCGTTGATTCATTTTAAATTTTGCATATTTCAAATCAACAATAGTTATTTATTTCATTGATTTATTTTCGACTTTTGAGTTTTTCAATCATTTTTCTTCAATATAACGCATGTAAAAATGTGTATCAATGAAGAAAAAAATAAATATGAAAAACTGAAAAAATTATTGCCATCAATAAAAATCATATATATGATATTTATAAAGAACAAGCAAAGGAGGTTTAAAATAATGCCTATGAAAAAAAGATTATCCAGTTCCATTGGTGCGATTATAGTCCTCTGTGCGATCATTATAATATCGCTACAAAAATATCAGCCAGATCAGGAAATCATTACAACATTCATGCATGAATGGCTAAATGACGATTCCAAGGCAGAAACAGAATATAAAAGAATTCTGGAAACCGGAAGTGACAATCAGGCGTTATCTCAGCCTTTGCAAAAATATTTCATAACAGAAGAGTCATTCCAGTCTTTTCTAAAGACATTTTATTATTTACCAGTGAAAATTCTGCAACAATACGATTCCTATAATTTAACAGAACTTAACGTAACAAAGGAATCCAACGGATACTTAGTAAAGGTAGATTTAGAACTGATAAAAGAAGAAAAATCAAAGAATCATTCCATCACAATAAAAATCCAAATGGATCATAAAAAGTTTACCTATTTTACCATAACAGAAGGAAAAGAAATTTAACATAAAATATCCTGCTCATTCCGATATAAGTGATATCAGAATTGAGCAGGATATTTTCATCCACACACTATTATTTTAACGCATTCCCATCACTAAATGCATTTCCAACCTTCTCACCCATCACATAATACTCATTATGCACAGGCTCATAAGCAATCGGTTTAAGCTTTGCAACATCAATATTTCCATTCTCATCCAGAATCTTCTCATCCGCATTGATATTGACAATTTCGCCGATCACATTTCCCTCTTCGGTAAATCTGACGAATTTACATTCCAGAACCAGCGGAAGCATTTCTTGTAATAGATCGTCTCTGCTTTCTATTATATAAAACAGGCAGTTGAAAGACAAGGTTCAAATAAGCTATAATATCCTAAACAATCATTTTACAAAAGCAGAGAGGAAATAAAATGCAGCTTGCAACAGCAATGAATTTAAGAAAAGCAATGGATGAGGAAGCCAAAAGAGAACGATTTGCTTCCTGGTACAGTACACTGCCTGGAATCCCGGCGCACGAAAAAGAAATCATAGAAAGGTCTTTAAAATACAACGTATGGAAAGAACTCATAAAACTAATTGTCGTTTATATGATCCTTTCACTGGTATGGTTTTTCGGAGTCGGGCAGTATGATCCATTTGAAAGTGTAACAGGCTATAAACTCATAGGGAAAAAAGGTGTCACTGCGGTTGTACAGGAGGATGGCGAGTCGCTGCGCCTGAAAGATCCGAATAAAGGCGAGCATGTGAGTTATACACTTGCAGAACTTGGGTTGGATCCGGTTAAGTATTCTTACGGCAGCCGGTTCCAGACATACTGGGAAAAAGAAGAGAATGGGAAATATCAGTTACTTGCGGTATTGCCGGAGAAGCAGGTATCGAAAATAGAAGGTCTTTATTATGGCGTAATGGGAGTCGGATATTTTGCGATCCTGATCGGTAGTCTTTGTGCATTTTTTATGCGAAGGAAAAAATACACAGGATGGTTTTTGCCGTTCTACTACAGGCTGGAAAAGTTTTATTCCGAATATGGTGTCTGGCAGAAATATAGTGTGGAAAGAGGCTATGACACAGTCGATGCGGTGATTGCCTACGGAAATGAAAATCCTGCATATTTTGTAAAAGAATTTTCGAACGTGCATCTTACAAAAGAGGAAGAAAAGAAAAAGAGATCAAAGCTTGTTATGGTCTGGCTGACATCGATTGCGGTCATGGCAGGGATCATACTTGTCATTTCCCTGCATGTGAGTATTACGTCAGAAATCGAACGAAGGCAAAATGAGGCAAGGACGGCAGCTGTTTTAGAGAATCTGCAGGATGCGATTGAGGAAAAAACGCCAGGTCTTGGTGATGAATCAGAATATTACAATTATGCGGATATGATCGACCGGGCGAAAGATACATTTCCAGAAGAGGATGTTTACTACAAGCTTCAGACAACGGAAGATTATGTTACGATAATTGTAACAACTAAGAAGAAACAAAATGTCTGCTTTGACCGGTATGTGCCGGTTCAGGGATCCATTGGTGATGCAGATGCAGAGTATAAGCTTGAGATCGCTATGGTATCGGATGCAATGCAGCCGGACGATATTTTACATAATTATACAGGGATACTTTCTGTAAAATAAGAGAGTAGCAAAAATATGATTCAGCAAAAGGACAAAGGAGAAAATTTATGAAAAAGAAAAAATTTACAATGGTAGCAGCATGCGCAGTCATGACTATAGCACTTGCGGGATGCAGTATGCTCAGCTCCAAATTAAATGACATTACAGGAAAATTAGTGGGTAATTCGTACACGATCACGACCTATGATAATTATGGCAATCGTGTGATGACAACCACAGGAGACAAGATCAATGTGCAGGGAAATGCCGTGGAAACTTCAAGCTATGATTCGGACGGAAACGTAATTACCGGCTATGAGCTTTCTTCGGTTATCACAATTACGATTGATGGAAAGGAAATCGAGAGCTGTGGCGATACCTGTATTTTTGCGCAGGACGCGTTGAAAGCGGATGTGGATTTTACGCAGGAGGATATTGAAAGCAATGCAAGCGGTAAGATTACGGATAATACGGCAATTGCCGGTGTCTTAAATAAATATAAGAATATGTTTGGAAAAGCCAGAGTGGTTGTTATCAAATCCCAACTGGGACAGCCGATTGTAGCGTATAGTGGAGAAGATGTGTACTGGGAAATCCCGGATGATCTGCCGAAGTTTACGAAGCTGATGATTGATGGGAAAGCGCTGTACATACACCGGGCGAATTTCCAGATCATTGATAAGAGTTTGTTAGAGTCCAACTGATAAATTTACTGCATCAAAGTTTTAGAGCTGATATAATCAAAACATGGGTGCTACCATAACAGTAGGCGGTTAGTCCTTCTTCAGAGGGTGCAGAGTGCTAGTGGCACTCGTTTTGCAACGACCGAAGTAGAACGGAGACCTGTGACCCTCTGATTACATAGAAACCTTGATAAGGAATCTGCTGGAAAGGAGGGCTAAGCCAATGAGTATTTTGGATTTTATTGCAGTTGTGAGTTTTGGAATCACCTGCTTTTGTGCCGGATACACATTCGGCAAAGATAATAATAAGACACAAAAATAACCGCCCAAGCTTGCCAACTGAACGGTTATTTTTAATCAATTAGTATAAGGGCTAACCGTCTATCGGTAGCACTCTTTTTCTATAGTCATATTATCATGTGTCTGTTGAAATGTCAAATTTCTTACTTTAAATTGAGGTTAAAACCTTATATTTTAATAGAGAGACACATTCCAAAGAAAATGAGTAACTGTAAGTGAGAGAATGCTAAATTTATCAGGGAAAAAAGTTCTTAAAGAACAATATAAAATGGAAATAATACATGTATTAATAACCTGTGTAAAAGAATAAGTAACAGGAAAATGCATCAATCCAAAGAAAACAGAAGTAATAATAATAGCAAAGAAATTAGTTGATTTCTTTGATAAAAAAGTCAAAACAAATCCACGCCAAAGAATTTCTTCGGTCAGTACATTTAAAAGCATATTCAATATGTAAAAAAAGTTATCTATGTTTATTAGGTCAAATTTAGTAATTATATTACCGAGTGCTTCAGAAAAAGGTGGTGGGGATAAGAAAGTAAAACGGAAAAAGATTCCCATAAATACATAAAGAATGATTCCACAAAATAATTGAATTATTGGTTTATGTAAATGAAATCCGTATTCTTCAAGAGACTCATTATAGACAGAAATATAAATCATAATTGCAATTGACGGAATAATCGTAATCAATAAAAAGAGCATTTCTGAAATAAGACCATTCAAATATACATAGATAATTCTTTGCAATAAAAACGCACCTAAAAGAGTATAAATTGGGAGAGCTAAGAAAAATATCCATTGTTTTATTGTGCGTGTCATTATAATACCCCCCTCATATTTTTTATATCATAAAACTTGAGTTTTATTTACCAGATAACCGCAATCACCCCAGCCAGAAAACACCCCTGTGCTACCGCATTCGTGATCTGCTCGATCCAGTTATTCTTCGCCTTCGTCCCATCCAGCTTTACTGCAAACACGCTCATACAGATCATCCCAATAACTGTAATCGCAAAAAACACTACCGCAGGAAACGAAAAAATTTCATTCCTAAGAACTGAAAAATCAATCACATGCCGTCCAATAATCAGCCCGGCGATCATTCCAACAAATCCGGAAGGCATCAGAACCCGCATCTGCCGGTTCAGGATCTGGAAATCTTTCCCGGATCCGGCAAGCAGGATTTTCCAGAGAACCTTTCCGCATCCGGCAAGCGAGCAGAGCATGGCTCCGATAAAGAAGATCACATTTCGGAAACGAAATCCGATCAGTAGGATCGCAATGCTGAAAAAGAGCACCGGAAGGGCATCAAAAAGCGCGAGTGAAAGTGTAAAATTGTCATATTTTTTCTTTTCCATCATTATCCCACCAGCCATTTATATTTTGCAACACTGTAAAGCGGTACGAACGGAATCAGGATCGGTGTACTTTTCACATACTTCTGATATTCCGGATCGTTGCCGTAATTCTTGTTCTGTCTGAGTTCCAGACGTCTTGCTCCGCCGAACATAATATAGATAATCCCAAGCCATCCGATTAGGGCAGCAGTCCACTGCAAAGTGTCGTGCAGAGCAGTGGTACCGGATACAAAGACACCGGTCCATGTGATGACTTCGCCAAGGTAATTCGGGCAGCGTACAAAACGGAAAAGTCCTACATTACAGAAAGCGTGTGGATGCTCTTTTTTGAAATTATTTTTGGTGAAATCAGAAAATGATTCCAGAAGAATCCCAATTGCCATGATCAGTGATCCAAGGGAAGTGACCAGATCAGAGCCGGCATGATTTTCCAGGCGGAAGAAGACAGGGGCAGTCTCGCAGCAGTAAAGCAGTGCGCAGCTTACCCAGACCAGTACCTTTAAAAAGAAATTCATGTCAGAACCGTCTTTGATATCATTTTTCATCGTACTCTGGTAGGAAGTACTTTTCTGTTCCCGGATCAGCAGATATCCACCAAGTCTGCATCCATACACGATGAAAAGCAGTGCCATTACCAAAGTCGGGATGGTCAGTTCTCTCCAGAATAGTACGATCAGTCCTGCGCCAATCCCGGCAATGGAGAACCCGTATCCAAGCGAGATGAACCAGACAAATTTTTTAAACCCGATCGAGCTGATAACCAGTGCAATAATCAGTAAAATAAGAAACTTCATAGGTATGCCTCTTTTCTATAGAATTAGTATAATGATAGCACTTTTGTGGAAACAGGTAAAGCAGAGTTATTTCATCTTGCATTTCCCAAAAATACCAGTTATCCTTATCTGTATATCAGGAGGAGGCAGAAAAAATGGAAGAAACGAAAAAGTTGTCATGTATAGACTGTAATGTCAAGAAATGCAATGCAAAGCAGAATATAGAGAATCATAAACCATATCCCGGATTTTGCGTGTCAAATAATATGGATTCCCAAGACCGGCAGCAGGCACTGGATACTTACATGGGAGATGAAAAGGATCTGAAGATCATGCGTGCAAGTGCTGAGATCGAGCACGATTTTTACTGTCAGGCAACCCGGGTGGAGGAGACGATCCGTTGGGCGAAAAAGCTTGGTGCAAAGAAGATCGGAATCGCAAGCTGTGTGGGACTTTTAAAAGAAAGTCATCTGCTTGCAGGACTTCTGCGAGAGTATGGATTTGAAGTGTACGGCGTGGGATGTAAGATCGGGGAAGTTCCGAAGACGGAGGTTGGTATTCCGGAGCGGTGCGAAGAAGTTGGCGTACACATGTGTAACCCGATTCTGCAGGCGCAGGTGCTGAACAAAGAAAAGACAGATATTAATATCGTGATGGGACTTTGTGTTGGCCATGACAGTCTCTTTTATAAGTATGCCGAGGCGCCAAGTACGACGTTGGTTGTAAAGGACCGTGTGCTTGGAAATAATCCGGTGGCTGCTTTGTATACGCTGGACTCTTATTACAAAAAGTTACATCATCTGAATCTGGAGGAAGAATAATGCACATTCGACATATTTTATTTGATCTTGACGGAACGCTGCTTCCGATGAACCAGGACGAATTTGTTACCTTTTATATGCCGCTTCTGGCAAAAAAATATATATCCGAGGGGATTTCCTTTGATCCGAAAGCATTTATCGCATCCGTGTGGAAGGGCTATGGAGCAATGGTGAATAATGACGGAAGTTGTACCAACCGGGAAGCATTCTGGCAGTATATGGACGAACTGCTTCCAACGGATTCTGAGAATTCCGAACGGATTGCCCTTGATTTCTATGCAAATGAATTTAACCAGGCAATTGCGGTGACGCAGCCAAACAGTCTGTCGGACAAGGTTGTGAAAAAGGCAAAGGAAAAAGGAATCCGCACCTACCTTGCAACCAATCCGGTATTTCCAAAGGTGGCAACGGTGAACCGGATCAAATGGGCGGGACTGGATGCAGAAGATTTTGAACTGATCACGACTTACGAAGACAATTGCTACTGCAAGCCAAATACAGATTATTACCGGACAATTCTCGAACGCTTTCAGCTTGCACCGGAAGAATGTCTGATGGTGGGAAATGATGTGGAAGAGGATCTTGCAATCCGGAAACTGGGTGCAAAGACTTTTCTTGTGACGGATACGATGGAAAATAAAAAGAACCTTCCAATCGAAAGTGATTACCAAGGATCGATGAAAGAGTTGCTTGCATTTGTGGAAAGCCTGGAAAATGCTTAAAAAATTATTGAAATTCCAATCTTTTATTGTAAATGCAAGGCGGACGTGGTAAATTATTCTAAGTAGTATCCGGCGGAAACCGGAGAAGAGTATATAATAAGAAACAGAGGGAAACTGATATGAAGAAAAAGTTACTTGTTGTTTGTGGTGGACAGTCCAGTGAGCATTCAATTTCACGAATTTCCTGTAATTCAGTGATGAAGCATCTGGATAAAGATAAATATGAGATTACACTTGTCGGCATTGCAAAAGATGGGAAATGGTACATCTTAAAGCAGGAAGATAATGACCTGTCAAAAGATACCTGGCTTGATGGAGCAGAAGCGGTAGAGGGTGTATTCAATCTTCTGAGAAGTCAGGATGTTGCATTCCCGGTACTTCACGGACTTTACGGAGAAGACGGAACCATCCAGGGATTATTTGAACTGGCACAGCTTCCGTATGTAGGATGCCGTGTATTTGCATCCAGTGCATGTATGGATAAGATTTTTGCAAAGAAAGTATTTGAAAGTGCAGGAATCCCACAGGTTAAATCTGTATATGTGAAGAAGCGCAATGATGGAAAGCTGGTTGTAGTGGAAAAGAACATGGAAGAAACAGAAGAAGTAGAAGCTTCGATTATGAAAGAACTTGGTATGCCATGCTTTATCAAGGCAAGCCGTTCCGGATCCAGTGTTGGATGTTACCGCTGCGATAAAGAGGAAGATCTGATGGCAAAGCTGGAAGAAGCTGCGAAGTATGATACACACATCGTTGTAGAAGAATGTGTAGACTGTATCGAGCTTGAGACAGCCGTTCTTGGAAATGATGACATCATCGTATCCAGAGTCGGACAGATCATGCCTCATGGTGAATTCTATACCTTTGAATCCAAATACGAAGATGCAGAGAGTAAGACATGTATCCCTGCGAAAGTAGATGAAGAGATTCAGGAACAGATCCGTAAGTATGCAGTACGTGCATTTAAGGCGATCGATGGACATGGGTTGAGCCGTGTGGATTTCTTCCTGGATAAGAAGACCAATCACGTTTACCTGAATGAGATCAATACCCTTCCGGGATTTACAAGTATCTCCATGTATCCGCAGTTGATGGAAGATTATGGATATAGTTATTCTGAACTGCTGGATAAGCTGATTGAAATTGCTGATGAGAACTAATTACAAAAATAGAAGATTTTTTGCTGCCGCCGTAACTGGCGGCAGTTTTGCATTATGTAGCAATAAAAAACTCCAGAATCAATTTTATACTGCTGATTCTGGAGTTTATTTTACTTAGAAACGATATAATTTCACTTTTTAGTTCTTTTTACTATATTCCAGAGAAGCTTCCACAAATCCCTTAAACAGCGGATGTGGTTTGTTCGGACGGGATTTGAGTTCCGGATGTGCCTGTGTTCCGATGAACCAAGGATGTTCCGGAATTTCCACCATCTCTACGATTCTGCCGTCCGGAGAAAGTCCGGATAAGAGCATACCGTTCTGGGTAAGAGCATCACGGTAGTCATTGTTGACTTCATAACGATGACGATGACGTTCGTGGATTTCTTCTTTTCCGTATAATTTATATGCCTTTGATTCTTTGTTAAGAACACAAGGATAAGAACCAAGGCGGAGGGTTCCACCGATGTCTTCAATACCGATCTGGTCAGGCATGATGTGGATGACCGGATGTGTGGTGTTTGGATTCAGTTCTACGCTGTGTGCATCATGATATCCGACAACGTCTCTTGCGAATTCTACGATGGCAAGCTGCATTCCGAGGCAGAGTCCGAGGAACGGAACCTTGTGTGTTCTTGCATATTTGATGGCTTCGATCTTACCTTCGATACCACGGTCGCCGAATCCGCCAGGTACGAGGATACCACTTACATCACCGAGAAGTTCATCGACATTTTCCGGTGTGACAGTTTCAGAGTCAACCCATTTGATATTTACGGTTGTGTGGCTGTAGATGCCGCCATGTTTTAATGCTTCAACAACACTGATATATGCGTCATGGAGCTGGATATATTTGCCGACCAGGGCGACTGTTACATCCTGTGTCGGGTGCTTCAGGCATTCGACCATCTCTTTCCAGTCTTTCAGATCCGGTTCCGGACAGTCAAGCTTCAGGCATTCGCATACAACGGAAGCGAGATGTTCTTCTTCCATGGCGAGTGGTGCTTCGTAAAGGTATTCCACGTCCAGGTTCTGAAGAACGTGATCAGATGGCACGTTACAGAAGAGGGCGATCTTGTCTTTGATTCCCTGATCCAGTGGATGCTCAGAACGGCAGACCAGAATATCCGGCTGGATTCCCATTCCCTGTAATTCTTTTACGCTTGCCTGAGTCGGTTTGGTCTTCATCTCCTGGGAAGCATGCAGATATGGGATCAGTGTGACGTGGATCAGTGCAACATTGTCATGTCCCATATCATGCTGGAACTGACGGATAGATTCCAGGAAAGGCTGGCTTTCGATGTCTCCGACGGTTCCGCCGACTTCGATGATCGCAATCTCGGTATCTGTAGCAGCAGGATTACGATAGAAACGGCTCTTGATCTCATTCGTGATATGTGGGATGACCTGTACGGTTCCTCCACCAAAATCTCCACGACGTTCTTTCTGAAGAACGGACCAGTAAATCTTTCCTGTCGTTACGTTCGAGTTCTTGGTAAGACTTTCATCGATAAATCTTTCATAATGTCCAAGGTCAAGGTCTGTCTCAGCTCCATCGTCTGTTACAAAAACTTCACCGTGCTGTACCGGATTCATAGTACCCGGGTCAATGTTGATGTACGGATCAAATTTCTGCATTGTAACTGTGTAACCGCGTGCCTTGAGCAGACGCCCAAGAGAAGCTGCTGTGATTCCTTTTCCAAGACCTGAGACAACGCCTCCGGTAACAAATACATACTTAACTGCCATAGTTCCAGTTCCCTCCTTATGGTATCCTTTTTTGTGTCTACTACTCATTGTGTTCTGTAAAAAATAAGTTAGAATGTGATTTTTATTCATCAGGAAATTCCAAAAGAACCCTCTGACGGATAAAAATAGAAAAAAACCCCATAAAAAATTTATGTGGCTCCCTCGCTACTTTGATTTCCCCTTGAAATCAATTCCCCTATAAAATACTTTAAAAGTATACACCCATTCCAGAAAAAAATACAACAATTTTTTTCGAAATGGGTGTATAAAAATCAGAAATATTTCATTTTCCTACTGATAGATCGGTTTTTTCTCATATTTTGGTTCGGATGTTACCTGGATCGATAACTTCTGGAACAGACGGATATCAACATTGGCAAGCATAACCGATACATGTGCCTGGCAGCCTTTGAGGTTCGGAACCTGTCTGAGTGCCTGTTCGGCAACCGGATTGGAAGAAGCGCTGATAGAAAGTGCGATCAGAGCTTCATCTATGTGAAGTCTTGGGTTCTTGCTTCCAAGGAATTCGGTTTTGACTTTCTGGATCGGTTCCAGGGCAGTCGGTGAGATCAGGTGCATATCATGATCGATTCCGGCGAGTTCTTTTAAGGCGTTCAGGATCAGGGCAGCAGATGCGCCAAGCAGATCAGAAGTTTTTCCTGTTACGATGCGTCCGTCCGGAAGCTCCAGAGCGGCAGCCGGGGCACCGGTTTCTTCAGCGCGTGCAAGAGCGGCATCAACAACCTTACGGTCATGTACGGTAACTCCTGCCTGATTCATCAGAAGCTCGACCTTATAAGTCTCTTCCTTCGGGCATTCACCGGAAAGGAAACGGTCCATGGTGCGGTAGTAGCGGCGAATGATCTCCTGACGGGAAGCTTCTTTACAGACTTCATCGTCACAGATGCAGTTACCAGCCATGTTAACACCCATGTCTGTTGGTGATTTGTATGGATTTTCTCCGTAAATGCGCTGAAAAATTGCACTCAGTACAGGGAAGATCTCGACGTCACGGTTGTAGTTGACGGTAGTAACACCGTAAGCTTCCAGATGGAACGGGTCGATCATATTTACATCGTTAAGGTCAGCGGTAGCTGCTTCATATGCTAAGTTGACCGGATGCTTTAACGGGATATTCCAGATTGGGAAGGTTTCGAATTTGGCATATCCTGCGCGGACTCCGCGTTTGTGCTCATGGTAGAGCTGGGAAAGGCAGGTAGCCATCTTTCCACTTCCAGGTCCCGGTGCGGTGATGACAACCAGAGGTCTGCTTGTCTCAATATATTCGTTCCTTCCGTATCCTTCGTCACTTACGATCAGCGGGATGTTGGAAGGATAACCTTCTATTACATAATGGATATAAACTTTAATGCCAAGCTTTTCCAGACGTCCTTTGAAAAGATCGGCACTGTTCTGACCGGAGTACTGTGTGATAACAACACTTCCGACAAAGAGACCATTGGCTTCAAATTCATCTTTCAGACGGAGAACGTCAGTGTCATAAGTGATCCCGAGGTCACCGCGGACTTTGTTAGCCTCAATATCGGCTGCACTGATAACGATCACAATCTCTGCGGTATCCGATAATTCTTTTAGTAAATGTAATTTGCTGTCCGGTTGAAATCCAGGAAGCACGCGGGAAGCATGATAGTCATCGAAAAGCTTTCCACCGAATTCAAGATACAGTTTGTTGTCAAACTGATTGATTCGCTCACGAATGTGAGAAGACTGCATTTGCAGGTATTTTTCATTATCAAACCCAATTTTCATAAAGTTCCATCCTTTTTGTCCATAATTTTACTTTCATAGAAGCAATCCAAACCTAGTATACTATAAAATATGACTTTTTTACAATCTTTTCATAAATTTTTCATTGATTTCTAAAAAACGCCTACTTATAATAGAGAAGACGACATTTAGGAGGTAGGTATGGATAACCAGAATAATAGAAATAAGCAAAACCTTCCGGGAAATAATAATCCGAATAATAAAAATAACCGTCAGAGATGGAATATTATATTATTTACCGTTATGCTGATCTCGTTTATCGTATTTGCGCTGTATCAGTTCCGGGAAGACACAGATGCCCAGGAGATTACCTATGACCAGTTCCTGAACATGGTAGATTCCGGGGAAGTTAAGAAAGTTGTGATCGAGGATGACAAGATCGTAATCACAGCGAAGACAGAAGCTGAGATGAAGAACAGCAAGAAGAAAGGCGCTTCTGAGAGCGATGTGGTCGAAGGTTCTGTAGCAGATAACAACGACAGCAGCAGTAAGGACAGCAGCGATGACAGTACAGGTCTGTTCAGTAATGTGACAAGGAAGCAGTATTATACTGGTATTGTGAAGGATGATACCCTTTCGGACAGACTGTATAAAGCAGGTGTTGAGTATGAACAGAAGATACCGGATTCTACATCTTATATGGTGATGAATCTTCTGGTCAACATTGTTCCGCTTGTGATCATGATCGGTCTGGGCGTGATGCTGATGCGCCGTATGACAAAGGGCGGCGGCATGATGGGCGTTGGCAAGAGCAATGCCAAGATGTATGTGGAAAAATCTACCGGAGTCACATTTAAGGATGTAGCCGGTCAGGATGAAGCAAAAGAATCCCTGCAGGAAGTGGTCGATTTCCTGCATAACCCTGGCAAATACACCGGAATCGGAGCGAAGCTTCCGAAGGGAGCACTTCTTGTAGGCCCTCCCGGAACCGGTAAGACACTTCTTGCAAAAGCAGTTGCTGGAGAAGCAAAAGTACCGTTCTTCTCTCTTTCGGGTTCTGCATTTGTTGAGATGTATGTCGGTGTCGGAGCATCCAGAGTACGTGACCTTTTCAAGCAGGCACAGCAGATGGCTCCGTGTATTATCTTTATCGATGAGATCGATGCAATCGGAAAGAGCAGAGATTCCCAGCTCGGTGGAAACGACGAGAGAGAACAGACACTGAACCAGCTCCTTGCAGAGATGGATGGATTTGACAGCAACAAAGGTCTGCTCCTTCTTGCGGCAACGAACCGACCGGAGATCCTGGATCCGGCGCTTCTCCGTCCGGGAAGATTTGACAGACGTATCATCGTAGATAAGCCGGATCTCAAGGGACGTATCGATGTCCTGAAAGTACATGCCAAAGATGTCCGTATGGATGAGACGGTCAATCTGGAAGAGATCGCACTTGCAACTTCCGGAGCGGTTGGTTCTGATCTTGCGAACATGATCAATGAAGCTGCGATCAATGCAGTAAAAAAAGGAAGAAATGTGGTATCCCAGGCAGATCTTTTTGAGGCAGTGGAGGTCGTTCTTGTAGGTAAAGAGAAGAAAGACCGTATCATGAGCCAGAAAGAGCGCCGGATCGTATCTTATCATGAGGTTGGACATGCACTGGTAACTGCCCTCCAGAAAGACGCAGAGCCGGTACAGAAGATCACGATCGTTCCGAGAACCATGGGAGCACTCGGTTACGTTATGCAGACACCGGAGGAAGAGAAGTTCCTGAATACCAAAGCAGAACTGGAAGCCATGCTGGTAACAGCACTTGCAGGACGTGCGGCAGAGGAACTGGTGTTTGATACCGTTACAACCGGGGCATCCAACGATATCGAGCAGGCAACCAAGATTGCAAGAGCGATGGTAACACAGTATGGTATGTCTGAAAAATTCGGACTTATCGGACTGGAATCTATCCAGAACCGTTATCTGGACGGAAGAGCTGTTATGAACTGCGGAGAGGCAACCGCGGCAGAGATCGATCAGGAAGTTATGAAGATGCTGAAGGGAGCATATGCTGAAGCGAAGAGAATGCTTTCCGAGCATCGAGAGACGATGGATCAGATCGCCGGATTCCTGATTGAGAAAGAGACGATCACCGGAAAAGAATTCATGAAGATTTACCGCAGATGTGAAGGAATTCCGGAACCGGAAGAAAAGAAAGAAGAGAATCCTGTAAAAGAGCAGACGATCGAGATGCCGAAGAAAGAGGCAGATACCGAAGCTGCACAGCAGGAAGAGAAAGAAATACAGAAGAAAGTAGAAAGAGATGAAGACGGATTCATCCTTCCACAGAAGCGTGACTAGTCTAGAATAACCGAAGATACAGAGGTTTCAGAACAATAGGTTCTGGAGCCTCTTTTTTCTTCGGTAGATTCTTTTGCAAGAATGACTTGTATTGTCTGCAGGAAGCAAGGTATAATGTGACTATGGAAAATCAGACATTTATTATTGAAGACGAACTTAAAAAACTTCCGGGGAAACCGGGAGTCTATCTGATGCATGGGGAAAAGGACGAGATCATTTACGTTGGAAAGGCGATCAGCCTGAAGAACCGTGTCAGACAGTATTTTCAGCCGAGCAGGAACCGGGGAGCCAAGATTGACCAGATGGTGACGCATATCACCCGGTTTGAGTATATCGTGACGGATTCGGAACTGGAAGCGCTGGTTCTGGAATGCAATCTGATCAAGGAGCACCGGCCAAAGTACAATACGATGCTGATGGATGATAAGAGTTATCCATTTATCAAAGTGACAACCGGTGAAGCATATCCAAGGATTATGATGGCAAGGCAGATGAAGAAGGACAAGTCAAAGTATTTTGGCCCTTATACCAGTGTGACGGCGGTAAAAGATACGATCGAACTGATCCGGAAGCTTTACCATCTGCGTAGCTGTAACCGCATTCTTCCGCGCGATATCGGGAAAGAAAGATGCTGTCTCTATCATCATATCAAGCAGTGTGATGCACCGTGTCAGGGGTATATTTCGCAGGAAAAATACAGAGAGTCGGTTGATGAAGTACTCAAATTCCTGGGAGGAAATTATGATAAAATCTTAAAGGATCTGGAGGAAAAGATGCAGGAGGCATCGGATGATCTGGAATTTGAGAAAGCAATTGAATACCGGGAGCTTCTGCACAGCGTGAAGCAGATTGCACAGAAGCAGAAGATTACCGATACAGGGGGCGAGGACCGGGATATTGTGGCTCTTGCAAGAGAGCGTGAGGATGCGGTGGTACAGGTATTCTTTATCCGTAATGGCCGTCTGATCGGCAGAGATCATTTTTATCTGCGGATTGCCCAGGGAGATGAAAATGCAGAGATCCTCTCCAGCTTTATCAAGCAGTTTTATGCCGGAACGCCATATATTCCGGGCGAACTGATGCTTCCGGTGGAACCGGAAGAACGGGAGATCCTGGAAGCATGGCTTGGAGAAAAACGCGGGCATAAGGTTCATTTCCGTATCCCGAAAAAAGGGGAAAAAGAAAAGCTTGTTGAGCTTGCGGCGAAAAATGCAAAGATGGTACTGGAAAAAGATAAGGAGCGTATCAAGCGTGAAGAAGGAAGAACGATCGGTGCAGTAAAAGAAATAGAAAAGTTGCTTGGTCTTAATAACCTGGTGCGTATGGAGGCGTATGATATTTCCAATACCAATGGATTTGCCTCGGTAGGGTCGATGATCGTTTATGAGAGGGGAAAACCGAAACGAAACGATTATCGTAAGTTTCACATCAAGGGTGTGCAGGGTGCGGATGATTATGCAAGTATGCGTGAGGTCCTCACCAGAAGATTCCGGCATGGTCTGGAGGAACAGAAAAGCGGAAAAGAGCTGGGAAGTTTTAATGTTTTTCCGGATCTGATCATGATGGATGGTGGAAAAGGACAGGTTAATATAGCACTGGAAGTACTGGATGAACTTCATTTATCCATTCCGGTATGCGGTATGGTCAAAGATGACCACCATCGGACGAGAGGACTCTACTATCAGAATATTGAGATTCCGATCGACCGCAATTCCGAAGGGTTCCGGCTGATCACAAGAGTGCAGGATGAGGCGCACAGGTTTGCTATTGAATTTCACCGGAAACTGCGTAGCCAGGGACAAGTGCATTCGATCCTGGATGATATTCCGGGAATCGGACCTGCGAGAAGGAAAGCACTGATGCGGACATTTGCCAGCCTGGATGAGATTAAGAATGCAGAGGTGGAAGATTTGAAAAAAATTCCATCAATGGATGAAAAATCGGCCAAAAGCGTGTATAATTTTTTCAGAGGAAGCGAAACGGAAGATACAGAAGCTACTCTGATGGAAGAACAATAAAAGGAGACAGGAATATGGGAGTTACATTAACAAAAATCGTAGAGAAGATGGAACTTAGAAATCTTACTCCGGATGTCGATATGACACAGCGGGAAGTAAAAATTCCGGATATTAACCGTCCGGCACTTCAGCTCGCCGGATTTTTTGATCATTTTGATTGCGAACGAATTCAGCTTATCGGATATGTAGAGTACACTTATCTGCAGACACTGGAATATGAGCATAAGATGAAAATATATGATACACTGCTTAATTATGGGATTCCATGCTTTATTTTCTGCAGAAATCTGCAGCCGGATCCGGAATTTCTGGAGAAAGCAGTGAAAAACAATATTCCGGTATTTATTACGGATAAACAGACTTCTTCCTTTTCAGCAGAACTGATCCGCTGGATGAAAGTGGAACTGGCACCGTGTATTTCAATTCACGGGGTATTGGTGGACTGTTATGGAGTCGGTGTTCTGATCATGGGAGACAGCGGTATCGGTAAAAGTGAGGCGGCACTGGAGCTGATCAAGCGAGGTCATCGTCTGGTAACAGATGACGTGGTGGAGATCCGGAAGGTCAGTGATGATACACTTGTTGGTACAGCACCGGATATTACCCGCCATTTCATCGAACTTCGCGGAATTGGTATCATTGACGTAAAGACGCTGTTTGGTGTGCAGAGCGTAAGAGAGACACAAAATATTGATCTTGTCATTACACTTGAGGACTGGAATAAGGATCGTGAGTACGACAGGCTTGGACTTACTGAGGAGTATACAGAATTTCTTGGTAATAAGGTTGTATGTCACAGTATTCCAATCCGTCCGGGACGTAATGTTGCCATTATCGTAGAATCAGCGGCAGTCAACCACAGACAGAAACAAATGGGCTATAACGCAGCTCAGGAGCTGTACCGCCGGGTACAGGAAAATCTAAAAAAGAAAATGTAAGGAGCAGGAGACAGATGAAATATTGTTTTGGTATCGATATAGGCGGAACGACAGTAAAGATGGGACTTTTTCAGGAAGACGGAGAGCTTCTTGACAAATGGGAGATCAAGACACGTACTGAGAACCAGGGAGAAGCAATCCTCCCGGATATTGCACAGGCAGTGAAAGCGAAGATGGCAGAAAAGAACCTGGTGAAAGAACAGATCATCGGACTTGGAATGGGGCTTCCGGCACCGGTAAACGAGGAGGGAATTGTTCAGAACACAGCAAATCTCGGATGGGGATACAAAGAAGTGACACGTGAACTGGAAGAACTTCTTGACGGAATGAAAGTGATTCCGGGGAATGATGCAAATGTAGCTGCGCTTGGTGAGATGTGGAAAGGTGGTGGAAAAGGTCACAAGAATGTCATTATGGTTACCCTTGGAACCGGTGTTGGCGGTGGAATCATCGTGGATGGAAAGTGCCTTGTAGGGGCACACGGAGCTGGCGGAGAGATCGGTCATCTGTGTGTAAACTATCAGGAGACAGAAACCTGTGGATGTGGAAAGAAAGGCTGTCTGGAACAGTATGCTTCTGCAACAGGAATTACAAGACTTGCCAATATGCGTCTTGCAAAAGATGAGAAACCAAGTACCCTCAGAAATGTGGCAGAGATGTCTGCGAAAGAAGTGTTTGATGCAGTGAAAGCCGGAGATGAAGTTGCAATCGAAATCGCAACAGAATTTGGAAATTATCTGGGACATGCGCTGGCGAACCTTGCAGCTGCCTGTGATCCGGCGGTTATCGTAATCGGCGGAGGTGTATCAAAAGCCGGAGAGGTTCTGCTGGATTACATCAAAGGACCATTTAAAGAAATGGCATTCTTTGCAGATAAAGATACAGAATTTGCACTTGCGGAGCTTGCAAATGATGCAGGAATCTGCGGAGCAGCAAAACTGGTACTGGAATAAGTAAAAGATATTATAAAAAACAAAAATCTTGTGAGAAATATTTAACATTCTTGCAAGATTTTTGTTTTTTGCAGAAGAAAATGAAGAATGACAAATGTTTACATTTGACATTCTGCACAAAATGATGTAGACTTATCGTAGTAACATTATTAAATAAGTCTATGAACTCTAAATAATTGTGAAAAGGAAGACAAAATGATAATACGTAAAACATTAAGAGAGCAAGTAGTTGAAATTTTAAGACATAAGATTTTATCAGGAGAGATCAAACCGGGAGAACGAATTATAGAGGCAAAAGTAGCAGAAGAGCTGAAAGTCAGCAGAGGCCCTTTAAGAGAAGCTCTCAGGCAGATCGAAGAAGAAGGGCTGGTTGTATATGAAGCGCAGAAAGGCTGCGTAGTAAAGACGATGACTTATGAAGAGATGCAGGAAACATACCTGATCCAGTCTACGCTTGAGAAACTGGCAGTGCAGATATGCGGGGGAGAGATCAGCAAAGAACAGGATGAAGAGATGCAGAAGCTTGTCCTTTCCATGGAGAAAGCGGCCAATCAGAAAAATCTGTATGATGTTATAAAATTCGATGAACAGTTCCATGAATGTATTGTGAAGACCGCACACAGTGAAAAACTTCATAGAATCTGGAAAATACTGGAAGGAGGGAATACGGCGGCATATTATACGATGGATACGAAAACCCTGGTACCATTTGATGTGGTTCACATCAATCATCAGAGAATTTTGGATCTGTTTCATAATGGGACAGTCGAAGATATCTGTAAAGAGATAGAATTCCACTACATGGTTGTCCCGCATGTTCTATATGAAAATCAAAAGAAAAATGGGGAAAGGAACTGAAGGTATGGTTAAATTTATTGGGAAAAGGCTGGCATATGCTGTTTTGACATTGTTCTTGATTGCCACAGCAACATTTTTTCTGGTAGCAGGTGCTCCGGGAGATCCGATCGCTGCAAAAGTCGGACAGATGCCGGAACAGGCACAGGAAATCATCCGTGAGAAATATGGACTGGACCAGCCGGTAGTAAAGCGGTATACAACGTATATGAAGAATCTTCTGACGACCGGAGATTTTGGGGAGTCAATCATTTATACCGGACAGTCAGCAAATGATATTATAAAAAATAATACGTTGGTATCAGCGAAGATTGGGTTATTGGGATTGCTGTTCCAGGTGACGATTGGTATCAGTCTTGGAATGGTTGCAGCACTGAACCGGGGAAAACCGGTGGATCATGTCATAAGGGTACTCGTTGTATTGGCAATTTGTGTTCCAAGTTTTGTATTTGCATCGGTATTGCAGTATTTTCTTGCATTCAAATGGAAACTGGTGCCGGTATTTGGCTGGGGAGAATTAAAACACTATATTCTTCCTGTTGCCGCCTATGCAATCGGAGGAATTGCATCTTATACAAAATATATGAGGAGCAGTACACTGTCTGTAATTGGGGAAGATTATATTATCACAGCGAAAGCAAAGGGATGTACGAAAAAAAGAGTGGTACGGAAACATGTTTTGAGAAATGCAATGCTTCCTATCATTACTATGATCGGACCTTCTCTGGCAGGAATTTTTGCAGGATCATTCATCCTTGAACGTATGTTTGCGATTCCGGGACTTGGATTCTATTATGTAAAAGCAGTTTCGGATAATGATTATACGATGGTAATCGGTCTTACAATTTTCTTTGCTATTTTGTTCGTCGGCTCGCTGATTGTCGTAGACATTCTGTACGGAATCGTCGATCCGAGAATCCGAGTTGCAAAAGGTAAGAAATAGGAGGGCTTCTGATGAGTACAAAAGAGGTAGTAATGACAGAAGAATGGAATGAATCAGATGATTTTAAACGTGTCGGGACGGAAGGATTATCTGGTGAAGATATCGGAGAGAAATCCCTGACCTATTGGGCGGATGTCTGGAGAAGATTCAGGGAAAATAAACTTGCGATATTTGGTCTTATATTATTAGCTGTGATCGTAGTGATCCTGTTTATCGGACCAGTGATCACAGGACAGAATTATCAGCTGATTGATGCGTCAATTAAGAACCAGGGACCAAGCAGTGCACACTGGTTCGGTACTGATGATATGGGAAGAGATCTCTTTACCCGTGTCTGTGTCGGTGGACGTATTTCAATCTATATCGGTTTATGTTGTACATTGGTAATGTTTGTGATCGGAGCACTTCTTGGTGCACTGGCAGGATTAAAAGGCGGACTTGTAGATGATATTATCATGCGTATCTGCGAATTTATCGGAAACCTGCCGTATCTGATCATTGTAGTAATTTTATCCATGGTACTTGGAAGAAGTATGTTCTCTCTTGTTTTTGCGATGAGCCTTACCGCGTGGGTAGGAACCGCGCGTATGGTACGAGGACAGATCCTTCAGATCAAGGAACAGGATTATGTGCAGGCAGCAACAGCACTTGGTGCGTCAACGGGACGTATTATTATCAAACATCTTCTTCCGAATACACTTGGAATTATTATGGTTGATATTACGATGTCAGTTCCAGGATTTATTTTCAGTGAGGCTTTCTTAAGTTATATCGGACTTGGAGTAAGACCACCGGAAACCAGCTGGGGAGCACTTGCATCAGCAGGACAGCAGCAGCTTATGTTTTACCCGCATGAATTGTTCTTCCCATGTCTGATGATCGTACTTACAATGCTGACCTTCCATCTGATCGGTGATGGACTTTCAGATGCATTGGATCCGAAGCTGAGAAAATAAAAGGGGGAACTACGAGATGAAAGAAAAAATACTGGAAGTGAAAAACCTAGAGGTATCTTTCAAGACCTATGCCGGAATCTCACATGCAGTAAGAGGGATCGATTTTAATCTTCATAAAGGAGAAACTCTTGCGATAGTAGGAGAGTCTGGTTGTGGTAAGACGGTATCTTCAAAAGCAATCATGCGATTGCTTCCAGAATCGAACACATTAATAAATGAAAATTCTGAAGTATTGTTCCACGGAGAAGATCTTCTGAAAAAATCAGAAAATGAAATGGTTTCCATTCGAGGAAGTAAGATTTCAATGATCTTCCAGGATCCAATGACTTCGCTGAATCCGACCATGAAGATCGGAGATCAGATTGCGGAAAGTATTCTGATCCATAGACAGATATCAAAAGAAGAAGCTTATAAAGAAGCTTTGGAAATGTTGCAGCTGGTTAAGATACCAAATGCAGAAAAACGAATGAAACAGTATCCATTTGAGTTTTCTGGTGGTATGAGACAGAGAGCGATGATCGCAATTGCGCTTGCATGTAAACCGGAAATCCTGATCGCAGATGAGCCGACCACTGCTCTGGACGTAACGATCCAGGCACAGATCATGGAACTGATCGGAGAACTGCAAAAAGAACTGGATATGGCGATGATCCTTGTAACACATGACTTAGGTGTTGTAGCGAGTGTTGCAGATAAGATTCAGGTTATGTATGCAGGAAAAATTGTAGAACGTGGTGATGTACGTGAAATTTTCTATCAGTCTACACATCCTTATACGAGAGCTCTTTTGGATTCCGTTCCGAAGATTCATTCTACAAACAAAGAAACCTTATATTCCTTAAAAGGAACGCCGCCGGATCTTATCAATCCGCCGGTTGGATGTTCTTTTGCTCCACGTTGTGAGTATGGAATGAATATCTGCAGAAAGAAATATCCGGAGCTTACAAAATTCAGCGATACACAGGAATGCAACTGCTGGCTTCACGATCCAAGAGCGGATGTGCGCAATCTTCCTGAGAATATGATAAGGAGGAGACAGTAACCATGGATAAGAAAGAAGTACTGATCGAAGTAAAAGACTTGAAGAAATATTTTCAGGTTGGAAGAAACCAGACACTGAAGGCAGTGGACGGAGTAAACTTTAAGATCTATAAAGGTGAAACTCTTGGTATCGTAGGAGAATCCGGCTGTGGTAAAACAACTTGCGGAAAGACCGTTATGGGGCTTTATCAGGCAACAGGCGGTGAAGTTCTTTTTGACGGAGTTGATATTAATAAACTGAATAAAAAAGAAAAGAAAGAGTTTACAAAGCGAGCTCAGATTATTTTCCAGGATCCGTATTCTTCACTGAATCCGAGAATGACAGTCGGGGACATTATCGGGGAAGGAATAGATATCCATAAGCTTTACACCGGAAAAGAACGTCAGGAAAAGATTTATGAATTACTGGAACTGGTCGGACTTAACCGAGAACATGCGCTTCGTTTTCCTCATGAATTCTCAGGCGGACAAAGACAGCGTATCGGAATCGCAAGAGCACTTGCTATCGAACCGGAATTCATCGTCTGTGATGAGCCGATTTCAGCTCTTGACGTTTCCATTCAGGCACAGGTTGTCAATCTGCTGATCGAACTTCAGCAGAAGAAAAACCTGACTTATCTCTTTATCGCACATGATCTGTCTATGGTAAAACATATTTCAGACCGTGTCGGTGTAATGTATCTGGGAAATATGGTTGAATTTGCAGAAAGTGACGAATTATATCAGAATCCGCTTCATCCATATACAAAGGCGCTGATGGCAGCGATTCCGATTCCGGATCCGGACACAGAAGAACAGAAGAAGAGGATTCGACTCGAAGGAGAAATCCCAAGTCCGGTTAATCCAAAACCTGGATGTAGATTTGTGACGAGATGCAGATATGCAACAGAAAAATGTCATCACGAGACACCGCAGCTTGAAGAACTCAAACCGGAACACTTTGTAGCTTGTCACAGAGCAAAAGAGTTGATGGAAGATCACCCGCAAGAGTAATCTTGCTGGATATAAAGGAGGAAGACTATGAAAAAAAGAAAAACATTAGCGATGGGACTCGCAGTAGCAATGGCAGTCAGCTGTCTTGCCGGATGTGGAGGAGATGACAAAAAAGCAAGTTCTGACGGAAAAACAGAACAGGTTCTGAATATCTCCAACAACAGTGTGGTTGTCGGACTGAACCCGCTGATCAACACAACTGGTCCTGATAACGCAGCATTTAATATGGTGTTAGACCCACTTGTTAAAAGAGTAACTCGGGATGGAAATACTTATGAGATCATTCCTGCTGCAGCAGAAAGCTGGGATATAAGTGAAGACGGACTTACTTATACCTTCCACATGAACAAAGATGCAAAGTGGAGTGATGGAACGAAAGTAACAGCAAATGACTTTGAATTTACTTTCCAGAAGATGGCAACTCCATCTGTTGCAGCAACAAACGCATGGTTATTTGACGGTATTATCGAAAACTTCTCAGAAGCGCTTTACGATCAGGGAAAGAAACCGGAAGAAATCGGTGTACACGCCATTGATGAAGATACATTGGAAATCAAAATTATCCACCCGGCATCTTACTTCCTGGAACTGGTTTCTTCATCAGCTTATCCGGTAAACAAAGCAATGTATGAAGAGCTTGGAAGTGATTATGCAACATCTGAAACAAAGACTGTATTTAACGGACCATTCAAGATTGAAAGCTGGAGCCAGAATACAGAAATGGTAGTGGTAAGAAATGACCAATACTGGGGAGCCGACGATGTGAAACTTGACAAGATCAATTACAAGATCATTCAGGAATCAGCTACTGCAGTTCAGTCTTATATCAACGGTGAACTGGATGTGATCGGTACAACGGATGCAAACTGGGGAAAGACTATCGAAGAACAGGGAGAATCTGAATCTTATCAGGTTCCGGATAGTTCACCGGAATTCTTCATGCTGAATGCAGCAAACGAATATCTGTGCAATGAAAAGATCAGACAGGCTTTATCAGTAGCTTATGACCGTCAGGAAATGATCGATACTCTTCGTAATGGAAAAGGTGTTCCGATTTATTCTATGATGCCAGATACCATTCAGGTTGGAGAAAAAACATACACAGAATTAGTTGGCGGAAAGAATCATTTCGTTCAGGAACTTCAGAATGAAATCAAAGATCCGAAAGCTTTACTTATTGAAGGGTTAAAAGAACTTGGTAAAGATCCAGACCCGTCAAAAGTGACAATCCGCTATGCAAGCCGTGGTACAGACGAATTATCTAAAAAGATTGCTGAATGGATGAAGCAGCAGTGGGAAAGCGTTCTTGGAATCAATGTCGAAATCGATATGATGGAATGGAACATCATGTGGGATAAGATTGATGCCGGTGATTACGATATCGCAACAGGCGGCTGGGGACCATACTACAATGAACCAAGTGCCCTTCTTCAGTTGTTCGATCCGGATAATGGATACTTCAACGCAGAAAAGACAGGATGGTCTGGAGAAGATCCTAAGAAATATCAGGAACTTCTGAATGAAGCAAAATATGAAGTTGATGACCAGAAGAAAGCAGAGCTTTATCTGCAGGCAGAAGAACTGGTTGTTAAGTCAGGACTGATCGAACCTACTTATCTTGAAGAAGCACCTACATTTGTTAAGAAATATGTGAAGAACTACTTCGTATCTACAGTTGGTCAGGTTGATTTCTCTCAGGTTTATATTGAAAAATAGTATATTGACTTACAGAGTAAACTAAATTGAAATGTCATAGAGGTTGTAAAACCTCTATGGCACTTTAGGTTAAAAAAATAAAAGTAAATGGAGAAATGATTATGTATGTAATTAAAAATGGAACCATTCATACCGGAACTGGTGAAGTGCTTGAAAACTATGATATCTTAATCGAGGGGGAAAAGATTAAGAAAATCGAAAAGAATATCTGCGAAACAGATGCAGAAATTATCGATGCAACAGGAAAACAGGTTTTTCCTGGTTTCATCGATCCACATTCTTCTATCGGAGCTACGGGGATTCCGACTCGTTACAGAGATAATGCAGAAACTACAAATGTAATTAATCCGGATCTGAGCGTGAAGTATGCCATCGATCCAGATGAAGTGAATGCACAGGAATTCTATAAATCAGGAATTACATCTGTTGGATTTTCACCGGATCACAGCAATGTGATCGGAGGACAGATTACAGTGTGTAAGACAGCTCCGGATCATATGGCAAACCGTATTGTAAAAGAGCACGCAGCAATGAAGGGAAGCGTATGCTCAACCGTTAAGGATGTATATGGTGCAAGTAACCAGATGCCGAAAACAAGAATGGGAATTTTCCATTTGCTCAAAGAAGCAATCAGAAAAGATGACCTTTTGAAGAAATATCAGATGCCATTTGTCATCGCTGCAGAAACTGCAGGTGAGATTCAGTGTCTTATGGAGCTTCTGAAAGATGAAGATATCCAGCTTACAATCGTAGACGGATTTGAATTCGGCGATGCGATCGAAGAACTGAAAGAAAAGAAAGTTGGAATTATCTTTGGTAATTTCAGCAACCTGTCACAGATTTCAAAACATGAAATCGACCTTTCCAGATTAAAAGAACTGGTAGAAAACGGAAACCGCATCGCATTTACAAACACATGCAAAGGTGCTTCAGAAGGCAGAGAAGTATTCATCTGGAGTGCGATCGAAGTATATCGTGCAGGAATCGATGCCGAGGATGTAGTAAAAATGATGACGATCCAGCCAGCCGAGATGCTTGGTGTTGCAGATCAGATCGGAAGTATCGAAGTTGGAAAAGACGCGGACATCACAATTTACAGTGATCATCCTGTAAAATCTTATGCAGCACACGTACAGTTTTGTATGATAAATGGAAAGGTGGTATTATCGTAATGCAGACATTAATCAAAAATGGTATTTTATATACAATGACAGAGGATAAGGGCATCTTTCAGGGTGATATTCTCGTCGAAGGAGCAAAGATCAAAGAAGTAGCAGAACATATCAGTGAAGACTGCTTAGAGGATGGAGATAATCTCATTGAGGCAGAAGGATATTATGTTCTTCCGGGACTTATCGATGCACATTCTCACATTGGATTATTTGATTTCAATGTGGATCCGTGTGTAGACGATGCCAATGAGATGACAAATCCGGTTACTCTTTCTGTTGATGCACGTTTTGGAACCAATCCAAAAGCAAGAGAATTTAAAGTAGCTTATGAGCACGGAATCACAACCATGCTTCTGACACCTGGAAGCGGAAATGTATTCTGCGGACTTCCGTTTGCACTTAAGACTTATGGAAACAATGTGTTTGATATGACGATCAAATCACCATGTGCGGTGAAGATCGCACTTGGAGGAAATCCGAAAAATACATATGGTGATATGAAACGGCTCCCGATGACGAGAATGGGAATTGCCAAAGTGCTGGATGATACCTTTGCGAAGGCAAAGAAGTATGCAGAGGATAAAGAACAGGGGAAAGAAGTGGAATATGATCCGGATATGGAAGCACTTGGAATGGCTTTGAGAGGTGAAATCCCATGTAAGATCCACTGTACACAATATGATATGCTCACTGCAATTGAGATAGCGAAGAAGTATCATGTGCACTTTTCACTGGAGCATGCGTGGGGAGCAACCGATTATCTGGATGAAATCGCGGAAAGCGGATGCGATGTATGTTACGGACCAATTGCAACTTATCGCAGTCCGGGAGAGCGCAGGAAACTGGATGTGGAAGCTGTAAAAATGCTTGATGACAGAGGGGTGAATGTGGCGATGATCACTGATTCACCGATTCTGAGTGAAGAATCCCTGTATCATCATGTGGGAGAAGCAGTGCGTGAAGGACTTGCACAGGAGAGAGCAGTAAGAACGGTTACGATCAATGCTGCAAAAGTGCTGGGCGTAGAAGACCGTCTGGGAAGCCTGGAAGAAGGAAAAGATGCAGATATTATTGTAATGAAAGGAAAACTCGGACTTGATACCGATGCAATGGTATACTATACGATGATTGAAGGTAAGATCGTATATCAGAAATAGATGACCAGAGCGATAGAGATAAAAAAAGAGAGATCAGTGAATTTCAACATTCACTGATCTCTTTTTGCTCTAATTAGATGATGGGATTCTTACTGTCCATTGCCAGAATCTGTGCCGCCGGTATTTCCGGAATCAGTGCCACCACCGGTATTACCGGAATCGCCACCGGTATTGCCGGAATCAGTGCC
>UMFX01042070.1_pt1 | contig 27472 bp, 28 predicted proteins | sample 1965131 | NCBI WGS metagenome assembly UMFX01 (sample SAMEA4836058, study PRJEB28245) | human gut metagenome | biome: gut microbiome; material: fecal sample | place: Denmark | collected 2008 | reverse complement strand
TAATTGGAAATTATTCCGGCTGTAGGGAGTGTCACATTACCCCCGACTGGCTCCTGATTTACGAAATTAGTAATGAAGAACTTATTTTGTATCTGACAAGGACCGGAACACACAGCGATTTATTTTAAACTTCTAAAGGCGTTTTTGCCTTAATAGAATATACCAACAAATAAAAGAAAGAACCTTCCCTAATGATAAATTCATCAGAGAAGGTTCTTGTTATTTTTTCACCATAACTACAGCCTGTTTGCCGAGTTCGTTATATCTTGTATTTACAAGGCTTTTTGAGTAACGGGTTCGAGCATTCGTCCACGGATCGTTGAAATAGTAATAATCTTTGTCATAGCCCGTGAGTAACAGACAATGTTCGCCGGCAGTCCAAGTGTAGTAACTGCCGAGTTTATATTTTGCGTTTTCATCGGTGTAGTTTACTCTCCAAGTGGTTGTCTTAAATGACGGTGACATATTAATTGTTGCCCACACCATAATCGGCTGACCTTGTGCAACATACTTACCCGAAAGATATTCAAGACTTTTCCCGCTGATTTCTACAGCCTTGTATGATTTGTCGGAAAGGTATTTATTCATACATTTTACCATAATCGGTGCATACGCTCCGTAGCTGTTGGAACTGTATGGTGTTCCAACAAAGGCACAATTCGGATCAGGTCCTGTGTATGAACCGTTTGAATAACCGAAAGGTTTTTTTACCAAATACTTATCTGCAAATGTCGTTTCAGAAATTTTATATCCGTAGAAATTCAACAGCATTGTTGCACTACAGGTTTCACAGCCTGTCGGGAGCTTACTTTGACCGATTAACGGAACATTTGAAATCTTCTTGCTCTGTGGCATTATGTATACATTGCAAATGGCTTTTTTTCCGTTATTCAAAGTGCAAGTTACAGTTGCTTTTCCTGTCGCTACTCCTTTGACGACACCTCCGCCTCTTGTTACAGCAGCTATTTTTGAATTGCTTGATGAATAAAGTCTGTAATATGCCGCTGTACCTTTTGGAACACTGCTGTTAATGTCAAAACTCTGACCTATGTACAGTACAATTTCACTTGCGTTAAGTTTAAGAGATGTTGCAAGCGGCTTGACCGTTACATTACAGGTTGCTTGTGTACCGTTTGGCATTTTGCATCTCATAGTTGTGGTTCCTGCCTTTTTTGCGGTCATCAAACCTCCGGCTTTTTGAACAAAAGCAATATTCGGATCATCTGAATAATAAGAACGATAATAAGCTGCTGTTCCGCTCGGCACATAGCTTGAAAAATCATACTGTTCACCGACTCCAAGTATAATACTTGTCTTATCAAGCTTTATGCTATTAGCAAGCTTTTTAACAGTAACCTTACATTTGGCTGTAAGTCCGTTATAAGTTTTTGCTGTAATTGTAGAGACACCAATGCCCACAGCAGTCATTTTGCCTTTATCGTCTACAGTAATTACCCCACTATTATCTGTAGTAAACTCTACTTGCGAAATATCTCCATTTTCAATAGTAGTAATAAGAGTATATGACTCCCCTACCCCAAGTGTTATTGTATTCTTATTGAATTTCACACTTTTAGGCGGAACAGTTGGTTTTGGCTCTGTAGTAGGCTGTTCAGTAATCTGCTCAGTATACTCTTCTGTTGAAGGTTCAGTAACTTCTTCCGTAGTTGTTTCAGTCGATTCTGTTGAAGGTTCAGTAACTTCTTCCGTAGTTATTTCAGTCGATTCTGTCGATGGTTCATCAACAATTGTCGTTTCCTCAACACATTCTGTAGTAGTGTCAGTATATGCTGTAGTTTCAGTATATTCAGTTGTTACTTCAGTACAAGCAGAGGAGAAATCCGATATCGTTGTTTCTGTGGATGCTTCAGTTCCGTAAACCGAAGTAGTTTCTGTCAAAGATGACGGTTCTGATGTATCGAATTGAGATCCAACAATAATTTTCTGAATATTAGTGGCATCAATAACGGTCAACACATTGTCGCCATTAGTATCGTAAAGAAATTTCTCATCATCAGTTAAGTCAATCATACCTACAACATACTTTTGGACCTTGGTTGCATCCATAACTGTAAATTCGTAATTACCACCGTTAACGATAGTCGCTGCATATGGTATTATACATATCGCAGATAACAGCGTTATGATTAATAATATTGATATTGGTTGTATTATTTTTTTCATGTTTTTTGCTCCCTTATCTGTGCCTGTTGTAATAGTCTTTGTCTGACCGTTTACAAATGTCTTTTCTACCGTATTACCGTCTGAATCGGTAACAATGTAATGAGTAAGACTGCCGTTTGATGATGTGCGATATTCGCTTTCAAGCGAACCGTCAAATGTGTAGTAGTAATATGAGGTTTCGCCGCTTGAATAATTTTAGGTATCAGTAGGCTCAAATGAGCCTACTTACCCACATTCGTTTTAAATTTTTTCAAATATAGTTAGAATTATTAATCAATCTAAAATTTATGCCTATTTTTTTTAACTCATTAAATGCTCTAAAATTGGTCTCATTGACTAACACCATTTTTTCATGTGAAATACAGCGAAACCACGGTATGCAATTTTTATAAAAAGCCAAATCTTCAGGATAATCATAAGCATTCCAAGAAGAAAAATCTATAGGTTTCATCAATAAAGCCGTTGTTATTTTATTAATTCTGAAACAATGGATTTGTTGTCCTGCAGTATATCTGGGTGTTTTTATTTTGCCTAATGGAATTTCATGATTTCTAAAACCATCCAAGAAATTAAAATATTCATTAGAATGATCCTTTTTATGGATCTGTCTCACAGTAAAAAAACTAAAATTCTCGCTATAGCAAGTGGCAATTTTTAATATATCGTTATATTTACTATTAAAATCGTCATAATTCATAAAAGTATAAACCATAATACCACCTGTATTCCCTATACATAAAACGAATGGATACTCAACTTTATATTTTTATATTTAACATGATAATACTTAAAAGAAGCAGACCCTCTATGTTTGGGATCACACTTACTTCTAGTGCTGCCTACTGAGTTTGCGATATTTAACGCATCACTCTTATAATAAGTTATTACATCTTTGCCTTGCCGCAACTTTGATTCAACTTTACTTTTAGTAAGTTTACTTCCAAGTATAGGTACATCATCACTATTAAATGTTATAGTATAAAATCGTTTATTGTTTTTTCTTTCTTTTTTCAATTTGGATCGTATATTATTTGCTGATTTAACAGCAGTATTAAATTTTTTAACTGCATTAATTGCATTTTTAACCTTATTTTTAGACCAATTCCATGTAGCAGACGCACCATTCCAAATTGCATTACCGATAGATGATAGTCCGTTACCGACTGCGTTACAAAAAGCAGACCAACCTTTTTGGAAAAATGAAGTGGAACAAATCGCTACAGTTGCTGCAGTTAAAGCTATTAAAGCATAAACTAAATCATCAACTAGGGCTACATACCCATTAGGATCAAGATAATTCAATAGTACAAGTCTGTTTCAGTATCATAAACATAGCCACGATAACGAATTGGGTTCAGTTCACGGACTGTCGGGTCACCTTTGGTATCTTTTATGTTGCCCCAAGCGTCATAAACATAGCTTGCTACTTCTGTGCCTGCGAGGTCAATAATTCTGATTACATCACCCTGCAAGTTTTTTACATAAAAGTACATTGTACCGTTATATGAGAATGAGGTTGCACTTCCGTCACTGTCATAGTAGAACAACAGAGTATCATTACCCTTTACAAGTGCAATCAAATTTTTGTTGCTGTTATAGTAATAGTTAGTCTTAACTCCATCAACGGTTTTCTGCGTTCTCATACCGTTTGAGTTATAGCTCATTTGAACGGATTTGTCGGAAGTGTTGATTTTCTTGAGAATTCTTCCGTTCTCCCATTCAAAGCTCATTCCGTCACGGTATGAAAGCGGATTGCCGTTTGCATCGTATGAAATATTACTGCCGTTAACCTTTGTCAGCTTATCCTTCCAGCTTGTATCGGTGTACTCGTATGTATTACCGTTCTGCGTTCCTGTCGGATAACCGTAGTTTGTATCAAGAACCTGTTCATATTTATTTTGCAGGTTTCCTGCCCCGTCATAAGAATAGTTAATGTAAAATTTATTTACATAATCATATTCTTCTTTAAGCTCATTAAGGCTGTCATAAACCTACTTGTTAGTGAGTTTACCGTTTTGCTTAATCTCGGTAATATTACCCGTTTGCATCATAAGAATAATCGTATGACAAAACGCTGTCACTGCCGTATGACTGACTGTACTTGCTGACAAGGTTAGTTGTTGAATTTTCAGGCTTGCCGTTTGCGTACTCATAGTCTGTATCAAATACGAGCTTGCCGTCACTGCGGACAGTTCTGACCTGTGTAGTTCTGCTCCCGTCATATGAGCCAATATTTCTTTACATAGCAAGTTAAAATAGAAAATAACAAAAAGCTACACTAAGATACAGAAATACAGGAATACATAAAGTATTTTGGGGTTAAAATTAAAGCACATCACCTATTTTCTTTAATCTCATAAACTCTTTTTTAAAAACAATAATTTGAATAATTATTACCAAAACAAAAAGTATACAGCAAATGATAGCTGCTGTAAAATTATTGTAATAAACAGCAAGTAGTATTAGCAATAAGAATATCAGCTCACAGACTGATGCACAAGAAATAAACTTCTTAACATATTTACAATATGCATTGGTCAAATTGACCTTATCTATGGTATATCCCGTTTTAACAAGAACTATATTATCGCAATCTATCCAACTTATCGTGGGTAACTTTTTAGTTTTCCTATCATAATAAAAATAACCTTCGTTGTAAATAAATTCCAAATCGGTATCTTTATCTATGAAAACATTAAAGTTAGTTTTAATAATATAAGGACTTAACTTATTATACCACTTTGAATCGGTGTTCATCAATAGAATATTGAAAATGCCTTGCAATATCATAGTGAAAAAGAAAATCAAAATATTACTGAAAGAATGATTGCTTTTGCAAGACTTTTTGCAAATTTCAATATTGTAATTTTTTGATTCGCTCAACTTAAAAACAGCTTGATTGTTTTCGTGGGTAATTGTGTGTGTCTCCTGCCCAACTGAAATATCAAAAGCATTATCTTTTATGTATTTACATGATATTTTTATCACCATAATTTAAATTTCCATATAACATTATTTATACTTTTATCAAATATATAATCTAGAATGCCGGAATTTGCTCCGCCTACTGATAACACTATATCAACATTTTCAATTATATAATTTAAGAATTTATTTAATATTGCTGAGTTCGTCGCTCCTGCTATCATATTTTCAAATTTTTTGAGTTTAATTTTTGATAGAATCTTTTTGCCAAAATGAGGTATCTTTTTTATTACATTTTTAAATTTTTTATTGTTTGCTTTTCATTGGGACTCGTGCATTAAATTACAATAGATTAGTTTTTGTACAAAAGAATAAATAGTTCACATAAGTTGTCAATATGCTCTGTTCATCAATAATATATGGTAGGCAAACTTTCATCATAATTATTAATACTTTTTCGCACAATATATGCTTTCTCTTTAGAATCTTTTAAAACAAATTCATTCAACCAATATATGAACGATTCACTACAAACACCAACCCCTAATTTATTTCCAGAGTCATCCTTCTCCCAAAATTCATGCTCATTCAATTTATTAAATAACCATTTATCGCATTGATTTCGATGTTTTTTTATATTTATCCCAATACTCTCAGGTACACTTACTATATCCGCATTATAACAGATATTCGTGTAATAATCAATGAAATTTCCTTGAATTATCGCACTAATCAAGACGATTATTTTCGCCAACCTCTCACAATACAACGCAAACACCGCAATTTCAGCATTTTACATTGCTCGTCATCAGCTTGTAAAGCTCGGTATTGCGTGGGAATTTATTGACAAACGGAACAAGAGAGCTGCTAACCTTGAGAAACCCCCTGTCCTGCACCGACATTCGTGATATAATTGAACTGAAAGTCGGAGATATTAAGGAGCTTAGCAAACTCGATACGGCTATGGATACTTGATTGATAACCGTCAAATCCGTAGCCGTATTGAAGGTTACGCCCTTTCTTTCATTGTAGCACACTTTTCCAAAATTGAAAAAGTGTGCAAGCTATTTTTTAACTTACACACTTTATTTTACAATCTACATTGGTACGGTTTGCAGTTCAAAGCGGAGAGGTGTGTGATTATTTAAAGAGCAGCGTAGGGAGCTTCCGCTCCAAGTATATCACAATTTCATCTAGCTTTACAGACGCTTTCTTGCCTTCATCACTGCACAATATATCAAGCCGCCAATCATTCCACCTACTGTATTATAGAAGATGTCTGATAGCTGGAATGTTCCCAAGCGAAGCAATAACTGCAATATCTCAATGCTTATCGAGAAGATGAACGCTATCTTCCCGCTTTGCCACAGTATTTTCTTCCAGCCGTTTCCTATCTTCTTTCCGAATGACCACAGCACTGCTGCTGAAAACGGCACCATCATAATCACATTCTCAATGCACTCTGTTGTCAGCTGCTTTTCTCCGTTCACTGTCTTCCAGATGCCCCATCCGCCCATAACATCAGATAAAGGATTCATCCAAAGGCTCCGGTTTAACAGGGTTCGGAACAGAATAAGTGAGGTCACAAAAAATAAGAAAAATAACTTCCGAAAAAACACACTCTCTTTGAATTTCTGATACCACGTTACTATGGCACTCTTCCACCCTTTGCCGGCATGTATTGGCTCATACGCATACAGGTAGAAAAACATTGCAAAGAACGAGAGAAGCAGTGAGAATCCAAAAGGTTCATAAAGAGCAGTCAGGATGTTTGTGAGGATCTTTCCGAGTAAATCAATCGTTTCTTTCATCATCGTTTACAGATCACTGAACAAGTCAGCCTTGTACACGCCGTTCTTCAGCATCTTCCGGAAGCTCTCCTTTACGGAAGCTACATCTTCGTGGTAGGTCATACCGTACCAGGTATCGTTGGTCTTCAGAACCTTAACGGACATCTTTCCCCGCTCCAACAGTTCACCGATGAAGATCGGGATCAGATACTCGGCCTTCTGAGGATTGCTCGGTACTTCTTTCTCGAAAAACTCCTTGAACCCATTTTCCAGCACATCCAGAAAATCAGGAGTCAAGCCCCACATATTCATGGAAACCAGAGAATTTACATCAACAGCCACACCGTCTGCTTCTGCTCCATTTGCGGTCTTGACGATGTTCTTAGTTTCCACAACCTCTGTCAAGTTTCCATTCTCATCCATCTTGCAGATACCACGGGTCACGCCACCGTTATCGGACAGCGTGTTCTTCAGCACAAAGCCAGCCATGCAGGACTTTCCGCCGTTTACCAGATAGTCATGGACAGCCTTGAAGCCTTCCTTTCCATAGTAATCATCTGCATTGATTACTATGAACGGGGTCTTGATTACCTTCTTCGCTGCAAGTACTGCCTGTCCGGTTCCCCACGGCTTTGTACGGCCTTCCGGAAGTTCTCCCGGAATATCGTTGATATCCTGGAAAGCGTAGTCCACAGTTACATTGTGGGACTTGCAGATTGAGGTAATGCTATCTCCGATGGCCTCTTTGAATTCCTTCTCAATATCCTTACGGATAATAAATACCACATGATTGAAACCAGCCTCAATCGCATCGTGAATTGAGTAGTCCATGATGATATGGTTAGCATCATCGACCGGCTCCAACTGTTTAATTCCTGTTCCAAATCGGCTGCCGATTCCGGCCGCCATAATAAGTAATGTTGTTTTCATTTTCTCTCCTATGTTCGTGCTGCTTTTATCGGACATACCTTAATGCATTGACAGCACCGCACACACTTGCTTTCATCAATCTGCGGATACTCAAAGCCTTCTTCATCCTCTACCATAGAAATAGCTTCTTTCGGGCAGATGGCATAACAGGCCGTGCAACCACAGCATTCTTCCTTTCTTTTATATAGTACCGGTATTTCTCTTTCCATATCCAATCACTCCACCGTCACACTCTTTGCAAGGTTTCTCGGCTTATCCACATCGAGGCCCTTTGCCACAGATACATAGTATCCCAGCAACTGCAGCGGAATCACGGCCAGACTGCCAATGAAATGCTCGTCTACCTTCGGGACATAGACTGTGAAGTTCACCTGATCTTCAATCTCGTACTTGCCATAAGTAGTCAGTCCCATCAGATAAGCCCCACGGCTCTTGCACTCCAGCATATTGCTTACAGCCTTCTCATACAGTTCACTCTGGGTTAGCACACCGATGACCAGTGTCCCCTGCTCAATCAGGCTGATGGTGCCGTGCTTCAGCTCACCTGCTGCGTATGCCTCGGAGTGGATATAGCTGATTTCTTTCAGCTTCAAGCTGCCTTCCAGGCTGACTGCATAGTCGATACCACGACCAACAAAGAACACATCATGAGCATTGGCGTACTTTGCCGCGAACCACTGGATACGCTCTTTGTCTTCCAGAATCTTCTGTATCTTCTCCGGGATAGTCTGCAGTTCAGAAATATAATAGCTGTACTGCTCATCCGTGATTTTGCTTCTGACCTTCGCAAACTGCACTGCCAGGCAGTACATAGCGGCAAGCTGTGCACTGTATGCCTTTGTCGTAGCAACAGAGATTTCCGGTCCAGCAAGTGTGTAGAACACTTTATCAGCTTCACGCGCGATGCTGCTGCCCACCACATTAACGATTGCCATTGTGGTGATGCCCTTTTCTTTTGCAAGACGCAATGCTGCCAGTGTATCCGCTGTCTCACCAGACTGGCTAACAACGATCACCAGTGCTTTCTGATTGAGCGGCATCTTACGGTAGCGGAACTCAGATGCAAGTTCCACACGCACCGGGATGTCTGCCATATCTTCCAGCACATACTGAGCAGCCATGCCCACATGCCATGCAGAACCACAAGCAACAATATAAATCTGCTCGAAATTCTTAATCTCATCTTCGGTAATCTCCACGCTGGACAGATTGATAACTCCGTTCTTGATTACGGAATTAAGAGTATCCTGGACAGCTTTCGGCTGCTCATGGATCTCTTTCATCATGAAATGCTCAAAGCCGCCCTTTTCAGCCGCTTCTGCATCCCACTTGATCTCGGTGGTCTGCTTTTCGATTTCATCACCATTCAGATCATAGAAATGAGCCTCACCCGGAACAAGTTTTGCAAACTCAAGGTTTCCAATATAATACACATTTCGAGTGTATTTCAGGATTGCCGGAACATCCGAAGCCACATAAGTTTCACCATCCGCAATACCGATGATCATCGGGCTGTCCTTACGCGCTACCCAGATTTCGCCCGGATAGTCACGGAACATCAGCTCCAAAGCATAGGAACCACGGACACGAACCATTGTCTTCGCAATGGCATCGATGGGGCCAAGGTTATACTTTTTATAATAGTAATCAACCAGTTTAACAACTACTTCCGTATCGGTCTGGCTGTAGAAAGTGTAACCGTGCTTCAGCAGCTTTTCCTTCAGTTCGGTATAGTTCTCAATAATACCGTTATGTACACCAACGACCTCGGATTCGACCGGGCCGGAACCAGATCTGGTGCAATTACCAGATACATGCGGATGTGCATTTGTCTGGCTCGGCTCACCGTGGGTAGCCCAGCGGGTATGTCCGATACCACAGGTTCCTTTCAATGCCTTACCGCCATCTGTCTTTTCGATCAGATTGGACAGACGCCCCTTTGCTTTCACGACTTGTGCCAGATTCTCTCCATCACGGACAGCCAGTCCGGCCGAATCATATCCTCTATATTCCAGTTTCGACAGACCATCCAGCAGGATCGGTGCTGCCTGTCGGTTTCCTGTAAAACCAACGATTCCACACATAGGTTTATCCCTCCCGATATTTACTTCTCTCGTCTATTACACTTTCCCTCTTATGCAAAACGACTCCGGGTAATTGCCAGAGTCGTCATTGACTTTACGCTGCCTTATATCCCTTTTCGCAAATCACATTAACCACTTCGTCAACACACTTTTGGCAAGTATCATGATCTGGTGCTTCCACCATGACACGCACCACAGGCTCAGTGCCGGACTCACGCACCAGAATACGACCAGTATCGCCGTAGCAGTCGATTAGCTTGATGCCATTGTCGTAGTACGTATTGTGACTGGTGGAGATCATAATGCCGCAATCAAAGTCATCCACGCGAGCGATGTACGCCACAGATGGAGTAGTGGTAACATGGAGCAAATAGGCATCTGCACCAGAAGCGGTCAGACCAGCAACAAGGTTGTACTCGAACATGTATGAGCTGCGGCGGGTATCCTTACCAATAACAATACGAGCAGGGTCGGTGTCAGCGTTGCACTCACGGAGAGCATTATAATACCCAGCCTAAGAAGCGACCAACCTTATAGGCGTAATCCGCTGTTAATGTAATTCCGGCTTCTCCACGGAAGCCATCTGTTCCAAAGTATTTAGACATTTTTTATTCTCCTTACAATCAAACACGAAACACAAGGAGTAATCCATATTCTGTATTACTCTCTGCCCCCCACGATTACTCGAAGCATATTTTTTATTATTTTCTTTACTTTCCTTTTTGCTCTTGTTTTCAAGGAATATTTTATCGGAGCAGCATACTTTCCTCCCAGCTCTTCGAAACTCATTGTGTGCATATCATCAAAAAAAGTATCTCTTTGTGAAGGCCTTACACATGACTTGTATTCAGCTGGATTTCCTTTTACACCAGCTTCATATGTCACCTCTTTTAATTTCATTTTGCAACTGATGTAGTTAAATATTTCTTGTCCTTTTTTTGTTCGGATCAACACGAGAGAGGTTCCTAGCCCATCATTCATTTCAGGAGCAGCTTCTTTAATTCCCCAGAAGTCCGCAACTGTTAAATCAGACATTTTCTCTTTTTTGGCCGCACACTCATAGCAAGAAGGACGTAGGCAGTAATTTCTCAGAAACATTTGCATATATGAATCTTTATCTTTAGATATATATAACTTTTTTACGGAATCTTCTGGAATATTTTCCAAAACTTCCTTCATGCCAAAATCAGTCCAACTTTCATCCTTGCAGCGAAAGTTAATTCCTTTCAGCTTTCCACCAGACTTTTTTTCTTGATATTGTGCGTATTCTCTCCACAATGCAGGTGATGGTGCTCCGTGACAAATCACATCCATGCAGATTAAGTTTTCATAATCTTTTCCCAAAAACTTCTTTAACCCGTTTACTTGGCAACCTGTTCCTGTAAATAGCACAAGTTTTCCTGCTTGCAATTCTGCCTTAACTTTCTTAAATGTATCCCCAACTTTTGCTTGCAGGTATTTTGATCCACGGAGTTTTATTAGTTCACTTCGATCCGTAACTGCAATAAATTCTGCCGAATAGCAGTCTTCAGACATCGCGACACCATAAATAATGCCATTCTTATTAAGCACATACTCTGCCAGAGAAGAAAATACCGCTCCAGAAGAACTGCTCAATCTAACATCTTTATCTTTACTATAACAAGCATATACTTTTTCTGGCTTCACTAGTATATCCTCCTCTTCCAGTACCTTTTATACAAATCCAATATACCGCAACAATTTTTTATGGTTCTTCAATGTCATCTGAGCAAGATGAACTACGATGTAACTAATGAATGATGTCAGTACAAATCGCAATGCCCAATAAGCATACCAGTTTTCACATTCTATAATTCTACCAACAATCATAAGCACTGCCATGTGAATATAGAAAATTCCATATGAGCAATCTCCTATCTTTGATAGCAAGTGACAGCCACTACGATTATTTTCATTTTTCTTTAGAAGCCAGCCAATTATGGTAATAGAATAAAGAAATGAACCAACTGTTATCTGACTCGTATAGAATCAAATATCGAATCCTACTGCTCTCAATCCAACCGCTTCAACGCAACTTAATGCGAGCGCACCTGCCGCTGCATATCCATTGCATTTCAATTTCCATCCACAGCGCACATGAATTCCTAAATAATAAAAGACAAACCATACTGGGAATAATGTTTCATATAGACGCGGTGAGATACCAACTATATAATTCCAAGCGTGCAAATACATTAAGTGAAGCGGCGTTACTAACCATAGAATTCTACTGATAACTCCATTTTGTTTTACAATTTTGACTAGCCAAGGTGTAATCACCGTAAGCTGCACCAAAACAACAATATAGTAAAATGGAGTTGCTGACTTTCCAACAATAAATCGGTAAACAAATCCAAACCAATGAATCTCATTGCCACTGTGTACGATTTTTAGTAGCTCAAGTCCGCTATACAGTAGCGACCAAATCATAAATGGGATACACAGTCGCCCCCCGATAAATTATCCAGTGTTTATAACTGAATTCTTTATCAGACAAGGCATCGACATTCACAAAATAGCCAGCCATAAAAACAAATGTATCAACTGCAAAATTGATGATCTGGCGAAGAACAACGAACTCTGTACCATATCCAGCAGAATAATTAAATCCACCTAGGAATGAATCAATACAACCGCCAATATACAGATTCCCCGGATGCTTTGCCAATATTCTTTTTTCTTTCATCTCTTTATCTCCTTAAGATTTTTCTAATCGGTTCCATAACTAGCTGTTTTTCTTCCGCATTCATCCCTACGAAAAACATCGAAAGTGCATACACAATCATATATATAATTGCAAACACTCCCAGTTTAACAAGTCCCGTAATATTGGCAAATTTCATAATGAAAATCCCGACTACACAAGGTGCAATCAATGACGGGATAAACTTTGCAATTTCCTTCCAAAAATAAATCATGTTCATTCCAATACGGGCATGATAATACCAATTCATGAAAATAGCATTACCCGCAATAAGAGAAATAGCTGTTCCAAGCGCTGCACCAGTTGGTCCCATAAGTTTAATCAGCGGAATGCTGATTAATACGTTGGCAATCGCAATTGCCAAATAGACAACTGCCCTTGCCTTATGCATATTCTTGGCTCTTTGAATCTCAATTCCAAGATTTTGTATTAAGGGAACTGTAACAGGAATAATAAGCAACAGTGCCACAGCATACGAAGCACCGTATTCTGGCCCTGCCCAAATTTTTACAAAAGGAATTCCAAAAAATATAAATCCAGACAAAATCAGTCCTAAAACCATAAACTGAATTCGACCAACCTTTGTAAAAAGTTTAGTTAATTGATCATTATCATTTGTCTCGGCAACAATACGATTAACTTTGGGAACAAAAACATTTGACACGGACGAAGAAAACTGAAGATATAATGTATTAATCTGTCCGCCTACTCCGTATAGGGCAACTGCTGTCGTACCAGCAAATCTACCTAACAAAAATTTATCTACGCTCCAATTAATTTGATCTATAATCTGATTCAGGAAGATAAAAAATGTAAATACCCACATTTCCTTAAGCAAACTAATTTGAAGTCCTCTAAACGCAAATCTGATATGTAATTTTCTAAAACAATAGAACATATTAGATATCAATAACGCAAATGTAAGAAATGTTGTTACGGATACCATACCTATTGATCCGTACCCCATAATAAGTAATGGTAACGTCAAAAAAGGACTAAATAAATTCTGAAGAAGTATCAGCAGTTTTTGAAACAGAAACTTTTCGTGCGCCGTAATTGAGCAGTTAAATACACTGTTCGGAAATGTCATCGCAAGGTTTATAATGAGTAGTCCCATCAAAACTTTAGCAGTAGCATATTCGCTTTCTGTAAGGCCCGTACCAAAAATGCCACGAATATTTCCTATCATTACGAGTCCACATAAAACACAGATAATAGAAATAGAACAGAAAATAAGCATAAACATTCCGTTCAACTTTGCAACGCTGTCTTCATCTTTCTGTGCTTTATACCTTGAATAAAACCGTAAGTAGGAACTTCCAAATCCCAAACTTAAAAGACTCAAGTAAGCAACCACCGAATACACCAACTGATACAATCCGTATTCGCTTTGTCCCAAAAGGCGCAACATAATGGGGGTGTAAATTAAACTAACTAATATTTTTACTAATTCACCAGCATATGATAGTATAACACCGGCTTTTCGCTGATTAATCATATTTTTCATTTTTCAAAAATTTCTATTCTAAACCTTTCATTTATTAGACTCATTTACTATACAAACCTCATCCTGTTTAAACCCCAATATAATTTTTGCAGCATTCAGTCAATTCTTCAATGCGCTACTCAAAAATTCTCTAGAAGAATTTTGCATAGTCCGAACATTTTTATCGACAATAGAGTAATTGATTGGATTAACTGTTTTGATCACTAAATTTTCATTAACAGAAACGACACGATCCGGCGTTCCGTACAATTTCACTAAATCATATATTCTAACGTTCATCAAATCTTCAGGATTATTTGTTGGTCTCTCTAACAAATAAAATTCCTTGTGAAAAACATAGGAAAACACACCTGCATGGAATGAATCTGTTACAATAATTTCTGCGTTCTGGATAAGGCTAAGAAATTCTGGAATTCCAATATCATATAACTGTACATCACCAAAATGCCAATCTTGTGTCTTAAACTGAAAAACACTGCTATTAACAATGTGTGGAAGCGTGACAAGCTTTAATCCTTTTCTCTTAGCAAATTCTTTTATTTGTTTTCTTTGATTTCGGTCATCACCAAGCATATAACAAAAAATATACTTTCCATTGATGCACCGCTTTCCTGCTAACTCATGCCAGCTTTCTCTGTCTACTAAAAGTGTCGGATCTAATACATGCTTTGTGTTATCAAAAATGCACCTTTTAAACTGCTCCACCGTTGCCTCTTCTCTTAACGAGACAGCAGAATATTTAGCCAATGCCTTTTTCATATATTGAATATACACACCTGGCAGATTGCTTACCGATACGCTTGATGCGTATGAAAAAACAATTTTATGATCTCTAGCATTTAAAAAATTGAATACATATCCATCATCAACCACACCTGGTTTCCAGATCTGATCGCTTCCACTTATAAAAATGTCATATTCCTTTTCACTCTCAGAAATCGTTTCTTCTGTATAAACTTTAGAATGCCTAATATATTTTTCTCTAAATTCCGATACTTTTTCTGTTCGAGAAGTTAAGCGTTCCGCATACTTTTTCGCAAACAATCTTGTTATAACCTTAGAGTATAAACGCCATACAACTTCAGTAATACCCATTTTTACCAGTTTCTGCATTTTCGTCTGTTGTGGCGGCAAATATAACGGCTTTATATTCTCTCTTTTATAAGAAATTAGTTCGCTATCATATCCCAATTCACTAATATACTTATTCAAAGCATAGGCTTGCAATAAGCCACCGTAGTTTTTACTATTATAGTAAAGTGAAATTATACCTACTTTTTTCATATAATCTTAATAATCCTCTCACTTACTATCTATGAACAGCATTCAAAAAACTGTCATAAAGAGTTACCAATGTTATTTTACTTGAATCAATATTATAACCTGCTTCGTTTATTTCATCCAGGTGTGATGTTCTTGTTTTTTCCCAATTTACTTTTTCATCTATCATCTTTTGAGCCCATTCAAGCGGAGTTTCATTTAAAGAATAATACCTGATGTTTTCTGTAAGTTTTGTGTCCTTAGGAACTCGATCTGAAGCAAAACAGAATAATCCAGACGTCTGTGCCTCAATCGCAACCATTCCTAACCCCTCCATTTTAGAAGGAAAAAGAAGTATGTCCATTGCAGAATACCATTTTTCGACATCACCCACACTTCCCATAAACAGGCATTTATCCTCTATCTCAAGCTTTTTAGCCAACTCTCTAACAGGTTCCTCCAGTTCTCCCGCTCCTAGCCATAATAGCTTGGCATCAGGCACTAATTTCTGAAATTCAGCAAATACTCTAACCGAAAAAAACGGGTTCTTTAAATAACTGAATCGTCCGACTACTCCAACTACAACAGCATTTGTCAGGCCAAAGGATTCTCTAATTTGATTTCTATTCTCCGTGCTGAACACATATTTTTCGGCATGAATTCCATTGGGGAGGATTTTAAAATTTCCTATCCCAAAGATTTCGTCACCTGCTGCTGTAGAACAAGCTAAATGCTCATTAGCCAAAAGCGAACATAAATTATCAAAAACAAAAGATTTAATTTTGTTTTTATTGGTGTCTGCCAGTTTCTGAGCGTGGCTATGATACACTCTAACAGGCACTTTGTTTTTGTACGCAGACAAAAGAACGGCCGTTCCATTATGATTTGGTACATTTACATGAACAACATCATACCGTTGCTTCATAATTTCATCCAAATATCTCATCTTTTTCTTACTGACATAAGAATCAACTTTTGGAAGATAAAACACCTTTCCACCATTTTTAACAATTTTCTTTTCATAAGGTGAATTAACTTTTTTAAACACTAAAAAATCAACACAGCTTGAATGAGTCACAAGTCCATCGTAATAATTCATCATACAATTAGTGACTCCATTATTTTGTGTAAAACTATTCACTACAATAAGAACTTTTTTTTCATTCATTTTTTCTCACTCTCACATAAACCGATATGGTACCACTCCATAGAAGTCTGCTGCTTTGGTTATCGTCAGCCAAACAAAGTAAACGCCAAACATAAAATATATGCAAGCTCTAACAATTGGCTTATTGGATTTCAACTTCATTGAACTGATTGTATAAGGGCAAAGAATCAAAACAAAAGGCGTAAAGTATAGCGAAAATCTATTCAGAATATTCATGCGAAAAACCAGCAAGTTAAATGTCGACGCTATCAAAACCATGTATAGTAAAAAGCTCTCATTTTTTTTCAAACCGTACATACTCTTATCGTCTTTAAAAAGATGCTTTTCTTTTTTCTTTTCCCATACCAAAACATAATATCCAAGTAAAAATGGTACAAATGCTAGTAAGAAGTTGTAAATCGTTTGCATATTGATATTACCAACACCCTCTGTAGCACTCGTTAAATATCGCTCATAATTGTTTCCAGTTCCAAAGAAATTAAGTGCAACAGTATAGAAATTCATATAAAACAAATAAAAAGCTACCATTGCTCCAACGCCAAAGATTATTTGCTTTTTTGTAAACTTCAAACGATCAAATAAAATCATCAATATACACAAAATGGCTGAACTGTGAAAGGTTGATGCCAACAAAATCAACAGTGCAAATTTTATATAATCTTTTAGCTTTCTTTCACTGCCATTCAACAGTGTATAAGCAACCAATATAATAGAAATCGCTAACCCCTGTCTCATCATTGTCATAAATCGATAATAAAAACAGCTGAATAGCATGAGCTCTGCACTTAGCACAACATCTGTTGACTCCTTGTAGATAAAATATCCGAATGCCGCACACATTAGAAAAGAAGTAGCAAAAACAAAAAATTGTACATCGCTTGAAAAAAAATGTAAGAATCTAGTAAAATAGCAATATCCGATTTCGTAGCCAATCGTAGCTGAAAATGTAGGAATCTGTGACCAACTATAAGAACCAATCATATTGTAACGTTTCGCATAATGACCAGCCAAGTCAGTGCCTACACTTGGATCTCTTAAACCTGCCACCAAAATCAAAACGCCAAATGTAACAATCAGATATATTTTTCTGCGTCTATTTGAACTGTTTGCTCGATACAATTTACCGTATAAGTATATAAATACAGCTAACACAAAATAGATTGCCATCTTTAGTCTCCTCTTTAACTTTTTCCCACCAGTTCTTTCAGCTTCTTTTTCAGCCCAATCGGAATTGACGCCTTTAAAGTCAGCATCACTCTTTTACTTCCTAATGTTTTATTGAATTTTTCATCGACTGCATCATACCCCTCCGTATGATACAGTTTCAGAATTTCTTCTCGATCTTTACTATAATGAGATGGCTCTCTCAACTGGCCGTTATTGGCAGCAATTCGTGCATAGTCAGATGAAACCAATTCCAATGAAGCTGTCTCTTTTACCAGCTCCATACCTTTCTCTGTATTCACCAATATGCTAGAAATTCCATCATAGATTCGGTCTCTCCACTTCTTTTCATGAAAAAGTTCTGGGTGCACATGCTCAATGCCCCAGTAATCTCCGATGGTAATATCGCTATACCGCATTTCACACGCGTACTTGCAACTGTAACAATTTTCTCGATATAGTTTACCCTGTAAAAAATATTCATAAAATGACGATAGCCTACAGTGGACGTTTTTATTTTTACTCTTAGCACAATAGCTAATATAAAAATCTTTCCAGCCTTTTTTCTTATCCCTGAATTCAAAAGCCTCTACGCTATCTGAAAGCGTATGGATGTAATCATTCAAGAGCTTCTGACTTGGAACGCCATGGCAAATGATGTCAACCGTATAAAGATTATCGTATTCCTTTTTCAAGTAACCATTTAAAGCATCTACTTGGCACGGCGTACCGGAAAAAAGTACTTTTTGGCCAGACTCAAGGTCCTTTTTAATATATGGCAAAACATCAAAAATATAGCTCTGCACATATTTGGAGCCCTGAACTTTTGGAAGTTCCTCAATCATATCAATTCTTATGTGCCTCAGAGTATAGTTTCCATCTTTCATCTCATAGGCTGCGCCGTAAACTACGCCGCCATTCTGAAGCATTTCTGTCGCAAATGCGCTGAATGCACCTCCAGAGGATGATTTCATTAACTGATCATGATTTGTATTTGTTGCCACATACCCCACAATTGGTTTAAATGCCTCATGAGTCTTTTGATAATTACATACCGTTTTACATAAACCGCATTGCACACACTTGTCTTTATCAATCTGGGGATAAATAAATCCGTTTTGATCTTCAGTCATTTTTATCGCGTTTTTCGGGCATATACTATAACACGCACCGCATCCGCAGCAATTTTTCTTTTCATGAAAAAGCTCTATGTTGTTCATCCGGTTCACTTCTCCCCCCATATCTGCTCCTCAATCAAAAATTCTTCTGAATAAACGATGTTGCTTTCGCTCTTTCGCGTTCAAGCACATTATTGACCTTTGTGAAGTCAATCGGCTCGTATTTCTTCTTGTCATTCATTACACGATGTTCTGTTCCTGTAAGTTCCAGCACGCTCTGCAATCTGGAATTATATTTACCCGGATAAAAAATGAAAAATTCTTTGTTGAAATTTAAAGAGAAGGCTGTGCAATGAAATGAATCTGTAATCACATAATCTGCATAGTTGATCAACGACAAAAATTGATTCACTGTCGGTGTGTAGATCATTTTTCCCTGTTCTTTTAAGTGGTTCAGATAATAGCTCATTCTAACAATCTTACAGCCCGTTTTTTTAGAAAGTTCTTTAGCGAACTGTTCCATCTCTGAATTTGGATTTAAACGGTAAATGATAATGTATTTTTCCCGAATTATGCGTGGGGCAATCATGTCACTCCACTCCTCTTTATTCAGCACAAGCGTTGGATCAAGGATATGTTCAACATTTGTATATCCAAGCTCTTCCAAAAGTTCTTTAGCTCTTTTTTCACGCACCGAAATTGCGCTGTACTTGTGTACATAATCAGTCATTTCGGCACGTTCATTTTCCTTAATTGAGTTCATACCAATGCTGACCGCATAACCAACTCGCTTTTTCTCATCTGGAGCAAATTCCAAATAGTACGCAGGAAGTACACCTCCATTGTATTCGCTATTCCAAGTCTGATCGCTTCCTGTGCAATACACATCGGCTACCGGTGGATTTTTTTTCAAATCATCATAATCCTTATATTTTCTTGTCAAAGATACATTCTGTGACAAAAATTCCACGCAGACTTTATTCCGCTTTATATTTTCAATTTTTTTCAACGCGACATATGCTGCTGACTTCACAACATTTTTCCCAAAGTGTTTGCTCTCAAGGCCATCTTTGAGCATCGCTCTTTCTTCTGCATTTTCCCTGACATAATCAATAATATGAACTCTATGCCCCATTAACTCCAACTTTTTTTGTGTTGCGTATGTCTGGAGCACAGAACCGTAATTTCTAATATAATGTAGTGTTATTACTGCAACGTTCGACATGTTTTCTCCTTATTATCCAACTAATTTTTTCTTCATAACCTTCATGTACAGCGCTGGACTGACCATAAATAGCAGCATCTGAATTTTCTTCACTGCATGGATTTCTGACATCATAATCTTCCATATATTATTCTTTAAATCATTTTTCACTAACTTCACAGCCTCTAAATCCAGTTTTCCTGCACGCACCATTGCATTGGCAATAGAAAGATCACCGTTTACACATTTATATCCTATAGCCAGTTTCTTCACAGAGGCACAGTTCTGCGCAACTTCATCCATAATAGAGGTAATGTTGCTGTTCTGTTCCAAATACCATGCGATACTGTGATCAGCATGAAATGTTGCCGCGCCCTCACGTTGCGCATAATACGCATAGAGCGCATACGGTACATAAACGACTGTTTTGCTTTTAAATAAAGCGCGCATCAGAAATTCCAAATCTTCTGCCATTCTTTTATTAGTATCAAAACATAGGTTCTGGATTAGTTCCTTCTTAAACAGTTTATTCCATACCATTACCTGAACCGGACAACTAAAATCTGCTATGATCTCAAATGCTTTTTTATTGTCAAATTTTAGTACCTCGAAATCATCTCCCGATGATCTGTGTACAAGCTCATCAGTCACACCATCAGTAATTACGAATTGACACATAGCCATCTCTGCATCAGCTAAGACTGCTTGCCGATACATATCTTCAAACATTGTAGCCGCAACATAATCATCACTATCTACAAATCCTACGAATTCGCCTGACGCTACTTCAAGTCCACTATTCCTTGCTGCTGATACCCCGGCATTCTTTTTGTGAATTACAATTACTCGCTTATCCTTGGCGGCATACTCATCACAGATTCTTCCACAATTGTCAGGAGAGCCGTCATCCACGAGTATAACTTCGATTTCTTTAAGTGTCTGTCCTAGTACAGAGTCCAGACATCTGGTGAGGAATTTCTCCACTTTATATACAGGGATAATAATAGAAACTTTAGGTTTCATTGTATCCCCCAGTAATTCTTCATTATGTTTAATAACAGATCCTGTTGGGACATCCTTATAAATTAAGCAGTTTGCACCGATCACACAATTATCGCCTATATGCACTCCTGCAAGGATTGTTACATTGCTAGCTATCCAGCAGTTATTTCCTATAGAAACTTCCTTGCTTGTAAATCCCTGTGAATGAATCGGAATTCCAGCATCCTTCTCACTGTACTTATGGTTATGATCATAAATCTTAACACCCTCGCCAAAAATGCAATCATTTCCAATCTTAATTTCTTTTATCGACGTTGCTGAAAAATAATTATTCACAAAACAATTATCGCCAAATTCAATACAACCTGTAGATTCAATATACAGTTTAAAATTTCCTCTGAATTTAAAATGCTGTCCATATACAAATCTATCTCTATATACAAAACGATAATATGCAGTTACCGCTATCCGTCTGACATTTATTAAAACTCTATGAACAAAAAACATGGCCCTTACTCCTCACTAAGCATTCGTTCATAGCATTCCATCAGTTTTTTAACATGATGTTCCGAAGAATACTTTTCTCTATTAAAATATTTTTCAATGTTAGATTGTAACTTGATTACAAGTTCATCATTTTCCATACGACAGATAGATTCACAAAGTGCCTCCACATTTTTCCCTGAGTAAACCAGTCCGTTATATTCCTGTTCAATGTAGTCTCTACCTGCTGAACAATCTGATACAATACATGGAAGGCAATAGCCCCCCATTACCTCTGGAATAGTCAACGGAGCACCTTCATACCATACCGATGGAAAAACCAGCGCACGCGCCTGAAGGATGTACTCCCTCATTTCTGTTTGCTGTTTCCAGCCAACGAATTCGATCATTGGATATTTCTTTTTCAAATCTTCTAATCTGTCACCAGAACCAATTACTACGCCACTCACTCCGGCCTTTGTAATTCCCTCACAAAAGAAATCAATCCCTTTTTCATATGACAAACGACCGATATATAAATACTTTTTATTATCGCTGGCAGGAACTATTGCTTGCAATCTAACATTGATTGGATTCGTAATCATCATTTTTTTATAGTGAAATGGAATTCTTTTTTCGGAAACATTTTTATTGAATTTTGAGATAAATGCAATATATAATTCTGTTCCATTCACCAATCTAAGCATGCCAATCTGACGGATAATTCTATACAATTTATATATGTAGCTTCTCTTGTCGCAGTTGCATAATACACAATCAATACTCATTGCTTTTTTTTCGCATATCTCTTTCTTTTGAAAGTCATAGCAACAACCGTTTGGACATTGCAAAAAGTAATCGTGCATTGTCACAATAACCTTAAACCCCATTCTCTTAATCGGAATAAAGATTGAAGAACTCAGCACTTTTGACCAACCATGCATATGTATAACCGTATCATTTGGATCATACTCTTTTAGAAGTTTCTCTATCTCATGCTGTGCGGAATGATTGTAAATTCCTCTGACGATTCCACGTAGCCTATTGCTATCTTTTATAGCCTCTTCCTGATTCAGACATATAACATGTACATTGCTATTTTTCAGTTCATTACATACCGGACCTTTTCCTGTAAACATGACAACATTGCTGCCCGTTTCTGCAAGTGAAACAGCACTTGTAATAGCTACCCTCTCAGCACCACCAGTTATATTTGCAAAATCACAAACAACAATAATATTTTTAATCTTCATGTCTACACTCTTCCCACCTGATTATTCCATCAACAATTCTTCAAATTTTTTTCTTGCAACGTCCCAAGTAAAATTAGATTTAATAAAGTCACTTCCGTTTTTGCCAATTAATAATCTCTTCCCATTATCGGTCAGCAAAGTCGCAACACTGTCTGCAAATCTTATATTCTCATCCTCGACCATCCAATCTTTACCATTCACGGCATTTATATTCTCTGCACCGATATTGGTCGTTACAACAGGAAGTCCCATCGCCATCGCTTCAAGATTTTTCGTCTTTATTCCACTTCCAAAAGTCATTGGACAAACAAAAACTTTACACTGTTCCAAGTAGTCTCGAACATCTTCCACACGTCCAGTAAAATGAACATGTTCCGATTCAAGTTGACGCAATTCCTCCGATGCTCCGCCACCAATAACCATAAAAACAGCATTTGGAACCTTTTTCAAAACAATTGGAAGGATTTCCGAAATAAAATGGTGCGCTGCATTTTCATTATGAGCTACACTCATAGCTCCTAAAAATCCAACAATATTCTTTGTTGCCTTTGATTCACGATAAGAGAAAAAATCCACATCAACACCTATTGGAACAGCAACAGCCTTGTTTTGTTTTAATTCCTGATTAAATTCACGAACTTCTTTTTCTGCAACAAATATCGTTTTTTCACAAATCTCTCCGATTTCTTTTTCATATTTATCCAACAAAGCAATCTCATTCTTCATCACTGCCAATTTCAATGGTTTGGCCAGCATTATTGCTCGTAAAACTTTCGGCACAGTATAAAGAAATGCCCCGTATGGATTTATTCCATCAATGTCATTATCAAGCTGTCTTTTGTAGCGCAATGAAATTCTATCATCCAGATCTGCAATTCTAAAAGAGTCTATATCTCTTATGTATTCCGTACTGCGTACCATATCTCCGATTACAAACTGTGGCCGCTCCTTTTTAACAAGATCATCTACCATTTTTTTTGCTTCAGTACTCCAGTATAACGCTACCTGCATTGGTTTTTTTCGCAAGATGATAGAGTCTTTTACAATCTTGAAAATTCGATTTTTTGCTGATGCCCTTGGGAGAATAATCAGTTTATCGATAAACTTCGGTTTCTGCGCAGGGTCATCGCCTTTCTCTAAAAAAGCTGCTACCACCAAACGATAGCCCAATTCTTCTGATAGAATTCTGCAATAATGATATAATGACGTTTTTCTACCAGAAAACGCCGGAAATGGAAGTCTTGGCATTACAAACAATATCGTTTTGTCTTTACTCATCACTAGTTTCTCCAAAAAATTCATTTTCCAACATCAAGCATAGACAATGGTACACAGGAAGATGTAATTCCTGAATCATATAAGTCTCAGTTTGCGGAACCTTGATACACACATCGCTCATCTGTGCTAGCTTACTGTCCTTTGCGCCGGTCAGGCCAATCACCTTCATTCCTTTGGCATGAGCAGTAGTCGCTGCATACAAAACATTTTTACTGTTTCCACTTGTTGAAATGCCAAGAAATACATCATCCGCTTTACCGTAACCATTGACTTGCTGTGCAAAACAAAGTAACGGCTCACAGTCATTCATATATGCCGTAGATAATGCCGAATGACCATCTAACGCGATGGTCGGAAGTGCTCCCTGTAGTTTTTCTGCCAGTACAAATCCAAGTTCTTCATTCTCCTCAACAAGTCTATCGGCAAAATCCGAGCATAACTTCCGGGAAAGTTTAAATCCCTTCATCAATTCACCAACAATATGCTCCGCATCCGCAGCTGATCCACCATTACCAGCAATCAGTAACTTTCCACCGCAACGATAGCAGTCTCTAAGAACTTTATATGCCTTCAAAATATCATCTTTTGCCACTAAAAGTTCAGGATATCTTTTTACAAGTATCTCAATCTCATTCATTCTATTTCTCCTTAATTATTCTGGAAGGATTGCCGGCAACAACGACGTTTGGAGGAACATCATGTGTCACTACAGCGTTAGCACCAATAACCGCATTGTCACCGATTGTCACATTGCCTAATACACATGCACCGGCTCCTATCATCACATGATTTCCAATTACAGGTGCACCACCCTCATTAATTCCTCCTGACCACTTGCTACCTAATGTTACATGTTGAAAAATAGTACATTTTTCGCCAATTATGCATTTAGGATGCACAACACAACCAAGTCCTCTATGGTAAAAATAGGTTCCTGCACCTATTGAAGCTTTAGCACTGATTGAATTTGCAAAGAGTATATGCTCAAGGACATCTATGATTCTGCCTATTTTTTCCGCAATACCCCCCCCGATTAATGAGGGTGTGTGCCCACTTCAACAATATGTTCATTTCTCTCCTCACTTCATGCCAGAATCCGCGAATTCAAATAGCGATTTAACCGTAACCGTCTGGCCGTAGTTTTCCTTACCATTGCTTAAAAGAACAGTCTTACATCCTGCATTGATTCCAGCTTTAACATCATTCTCACCATCGCCAATCATCCATGACTGCGATAGGTCAATATTGAAATCTTCTGCCGCTTTCAACAGCATTCCTGGCTTCGGTTTACGACAGTTACAATCAATTTTAAGCTCTGGTCGTTCGCCTTCGTATCCCCTATGCGGATGATGCGGGCAATAATAAATCGCATCAAGATATGTTCCATCTTTCCCAAGAAGTGTTTCCATCTTGTTATGAATTTCTTCCAGTTCTTGGAATGTCACCTCTCCCCTAGCAATTACAGGTTGATTTGTAACTACAATTGCAAGGTAACCAGATGCATTAATCTTCTTAATCGCCTCTGATACACCATCAATCAATTCAAAGTCGTCAATATTTCTGAGAAATCCAACATATTTATTGATAGTACCGTCTCGGTCAAGGAATATGGCTTTCTGCTTGTTAGAAAGATTCTTAGCCGATACTCTGCCAGCTTTGAAATCTTCTTCTACCTGATGGAAACGAGCAGGCGTCCCCATATCTTTTACATATTCAGGAGAATCATAGCAAAACATCTTGCCAGATCCCGCCAACGGCTTCAGGAGCTGACGATCCAAATCAACTTTTACAGTCTTACCTGTTGTCTCGTCCACAGTGCCAATTTTGTCTGCATCAATTGACACCATATCAAGGATTTTAGGATCAATCACATGCAAACCCGCATTGACTCTATTTTTATAATATATCGGGCGTACATCTTCTTTTGCCAGCCAAGATTGAACCGACATATTCTTTTCCGCTATGATGAGACCGCTATCGTAAGGATGGTTATTAGGATGAGTGAACAGCGTCACTAATCCACCATGTTCCTGATGGAACCTAACCATGCGGTTAAAATCAACATCAAAAACAGCATCTGCGTTCAAAAGAAGAAATGGTTCATCTCCAAGCTGCTCTCGTAGTTTGAAAAGAGCACCTGCGTTTCCGAGCGGTGTAACTTCATTGTAGTACTGAATTGACACCCCAAGTTTAGAGCCATCCCCAAAATAGTTCATGATCTTGTCTCCCATATAGGATACTGTCATGATAAAATCTTTAAAGCCCTGATTCCTCAACGAAACAAGTTCGCGTTCTAGAACTGGAACACCCTCGATTGGAATCAAAGGTTTTGGAATATCTGGAAACAATTCGGATATTCGAGTACCTCGTCCTCCGGCCATAATAACTACTTTCATGTTTTTAATCCTTCGGTGTATAGTCTTCCGGTGTATAATGGATTACACGTGTTCCACCATCTTCAAATTTGAACGGAATATAGAGTAGGTCGCGCATCGCCAAACGAACTGCATCTTGATGTTCTGGCTGTACATAAAATACAAGGAACCCACCACCACCAGCGCCGAGAAGTTTTCCGCCCAACGCACCGGCAGCAATACCTTTTGCGTAAAGTTCATCAATGCTATTTGTAGAAACAGCAGATCCCGTCTGACGCTTAAGTTTCCATGTGTGATCCAACAGTCTACCAAAATCATCAAGATTCTTTTCCTTATCCGTTAAAACTTTCTCTGCATCATCAACCAATGACAGCATTTCTCTTAACTGTGCTGTTTTATCAACCTTATCTGCTGCATTCGCTTTCTGAACCTCAGAAGAAAACCGAGTAAAACCAGTAAAAAACATCATTAAATTTTGATTTAGCTGCTTCTTTCTCTCAGGTGAAATGATCACAGGTAGGACTTCATATCCATCCGCATTAAAGTTGATACGATTAAATCCACCAAATGATGCTGCAATCTGATCCTGCCAGCCACCTGCTTCCTGACACAAATTTCGCTCCAGATAAATTGCTTCATCTGCCAATTTTTTCTTATCAGCATATTTTCCTTTTAGCGCATAAAAGGCATTCAGCATTCCTACTGCAAAAGAACTTGATGTTCCTAACCCAGAACGTGCAGGAAGATCTGCTTCATAGGTAAGTCGTATTTCATGCATGTCCAACATTTTCATTGCATTACGGATTGCCGGGTGCTGAATAGCATCAATATTTGTCACGCGCTCAGTTTTTGAGTAAGACAACTCAGTAGAGTAATCAAAAAAACGAGGCAGGTGTCTTACATTCACATAACAATACTTATCAAATGTGGTAGACAAAACAGAGCCACCATTTTCTCTAAAAAAGCTTTCCATATCTGTTCCGCCGCCAAAAAAAGACATACGAAACGGTGTCTGTGTAATA
>UMFX01001822.1_pt1 | contig 27562 bp, 25 predicted proteins | sample 1965131 | NCBI WGS metagenome assembly UMFX01 (sample SAMEA4836058, study PRJEB28245) | human gut metagenome | biome: gut microbiome; material: fecal sample | place: Denmark | collected 2008 | reverse complement strand
AGCAGGCCAGAGAGATGAAAAAGAAATGTGACCGCGATGTCATCACCCTGGAGGAATATGTGGAGTGGTTGAAGAACTCCTAAACCACTCACAAGAAAAAGAATACGGGACCGGCTTTCGTAAAGTCGGTCCCGTATTCTTTGTATAGGCGATGTAGATTTTGTGCTGCTTACATTAAGTAGATATTTTCACGATCAAAGCAAATTTGATCTGTGTGATTAAAAATCCGTATGACATCTTCCAGCCGATCAACAAAGACGCCCGTTTGGGGATTGCTGATTTCAGCAAACTCTTTGATAAACTGGGCCTGCATACTATAAGCGCTTTTTTTCATACGTGAACCCTGATCGACCAAGAATTCGTCCACCGGTCCCTCTTTAATGCCAGGAATGTTGCCGATCAATGTACCCACCGCTTTGCCCGCAGTGCCAATACCGGCCAGAAGATTCTTCTCTATCGATGAGCCGCTTAGGTTTTCCAGGTATACAGAGCACCTGCCAAAGAGGTCTCGGTAGGCCTCGGACATCTGACGGACCTCATCTTTGATACCAGAGACATATTCCTCGTTGAAGTTACCGCCCAGCATAACCTCCATTAAAGAGGACATGGAGAACGTGTAGAGAGAAAGCCGGTAGTACTTGAACTTCTTCAGTAAATCTTGTAGTGCAGATTTTACCTGCGCATGGGCAACAATCAGCTTTTTCCCTCTCACAATATCGTTGACCTTTTTCTCATAGCTCAGCATGTTCTTTCGTGCTGTGCGCTGGATATCCAGAACCATCTTGTGGTTGCTGGCGACAAAATGTTCATTATCCCAGTTCAGCTTGTACTTGGAAGCAATGCTGAAAATGGTTTCCACATCTGCTTCTATTTCAGATTCTTTTTCGATTTCCAGAAAAGATAGAATCTGTTTCTGCATCTCACTAATTTCGCCAAGCTGTTGCTCGATGGAGAACAGGGCCACGGCCATCATCATAGTTGCTGGATTGATGGCGGCGACTGACTGAGATGTTGCGGTCAGGGGGCCGGCAGACTGAAGTTGGGCAAGCTTTGAACCGCCATCTGCGGTTTTTAAAGCGCCCCAGGAGTTCCCGTTCTTAGCAACCTTTAAGGTGTCTCCCACGGCTTGATTGGCTACGCGATACAAGCCTGAGGTATCAAAACTAATCGTCTGTGTTACCGTGTTGAGAGCAGGGGCCAGTGAGGCCACCCCGGCCCCTAATGTGGCCAGTTGTGCAATGGGGACACTCAGCGTGGTTGCTTTGGTCAGTTCCGCACGAGCATCAGCCAGGAGATTACCGGTGAGTTCGAAAAGATTGTTATCACCAACTGAAATTTCTCCAGGAGCATCGAAATTCATGATTTCATCCACACAGCTCTCCCCTTTGTTTTTAGCGTTGTATCGTTACATATAAATTTCTAAGTCAGGAACTTTCTCTCAAACTAATGTGCGACATAATTATACCAGATGACAGGATCGTGGACAACCAAGATCATCCAATCATATACTCAGAGGAGGCTGGATGTTTTTTCGCACATTCGTTTTCGTCCTACAACCGTAGCCGTCAAGCTCGGCGGGAGATTGATGAAACTCTCAGACCTGGATTCAGCGGGGCAAGGAGTGAGCAGATACATTGTGCCGCTCACTCCTGTCATTTGACTGATTTTCAATTTTTGGGTGGTACCTCACGACTCCGTCTCATAAGGCCAGGTGTTGATGCCGCCGAACTCATAGATGTTGGTGTAGCCCAAATCAGCCAACTTAGAGGATGCGGTCTTACTACGGTTTCCGCTCCGGCAGTAGACCAGCACCGTGGAGTCCTTCTCCGGGATCACCTCGGCGGCAGTATCTTCGTCAATGGTGCCTACCGGCAGCAGCACGGCACCGGGGATGTGGCCGCCGTCGTACTCGTCCTGCTCCCGCACGTCCAGGATGATGACCTCCTGGTTGTCCATCATCTCCTTGGCCTCTTCCTGAGTGATCTGCCGGTAGGCGCCGTCGGCGGCATTCCCGCCGCAACCGGTCAGCAGCAAGAGGAAGAGCAGCAGAGGTAAAATTCGTTTCCTTTGAGTTCCTCCAGAAGTCCGGCGGCAAAGGCTTTGTGGCCCTGCTCCGTGAAGTGTACGCCGTCATAGGCCAGTGGGATATTCCATTTCCCAGCGTCGGCGAAGCGGATACCCATTTTCTCCGCCAGAACTTTACAGCATCGGGCGAAGGTACGGGAGCCGTCAATGAGCTGTTGGCTTGGTACCCACGCTCCCAGGGTCACCGGCGGCGGCGCAATCAGCAAGACCCTGCTTCGATCCAAGGATACGCCGGAGAGAAACCGATCCAGCCGTTCGGCGGCCTGCTCTGGGCTTCGGCCCTGGAGTAGATCGTTGGTCCCCAGCATGACGATCAGCAGATCTGTGTCAGCAGGGAAGGCGGGAGCTACAGATGGGATCTCCCGGCCATTCTGGCCCATGTTATAGACTGTCCAGTCGGTTTCCGCAGCCAGAATGTCCACCCACCGGCTGTCCGCGTCATATCGTCCGCCGAAATAGCCTCGGGGATCGTATCCGTAGGTGTTGGAGTCGCCGAAGCAGATGACCTCCATTGACCATTTTCCTTTCTCTACATTACTTAAACTGCCGGTAATAGTCTTCCAACTTCTTATCTCAGCTCTGTTTGATTTCTTCTTTCTCCTCTCGGATTAGCTTCTGCCAAACGGACTTATCCACCTGGATCACGCCCAGGGGCTTGGCGTGGTAGTGCATATGTATACCCCCGAACCGCTTGAAAGGGTTGTACAGGATGTTACGCTGGGTTTGGATATCGGCATAGCCGCTTTTGGCGTAGATACTCCATCACCACCCCAGCCACTCTGTGGGTCTCGTGGAACTCCCGGAAGTATGTGATGATACTCTGAGATGTCAACTTATAATCTACAGTTAGCAAACTCTTAGTCCCTTCATCTGGTACTCTACCGTCCGGAGTGATCCACCGGCAATGGTCTTTTAAAAACTGTATATTACAATCCCTTTTCTGCCAAAATCATACTAAACTCTGTACGTTCCTTATTACATTGTTCGTTATACATAGACTCAATGTCTTGAATTAGCATAAGTAGTTTCTGTTTTCGTTGTCCTAACTTCTCCAAATCCGCCGTAAGAGATCTTCTCTCTAAAAAACGAAGAAATGACAGCTTAGAAAGCTGATTATTTTTTTCCTGAATGCCTTTTTCGATTTGTAAAAGCTCGTGATGAAGTCGTTTCTTTTCAGCCAGATACCGAGATTCGAGTTCTTTTAATTTGGTTAAATGAGTATTTTCAAGCTGAGAAAACAAGTGTGTTCTCTCTGTTTTTATACGCTCTTGTTCCTGGCGAGCTGCCTCAAGGTCCCGTTCCCGGCGTGCTGCATCAAGACGCTCCTGCTCCCGGCGTGCTGCATCAAGACGCTCCTGCTCCCGGCGCGCTGTATCAAGGCGCTCCTGCTCCCGGCGTGCTGCATCAAGGCGCTCCTGTTCCTGGCGTGCTGCATCAAGGCGTTCCTGCTCCCGACATGCCGCTTCAAGGTGTTCCTGTTCTTGATTCTTTAGTGTTTCACTGTCACGCTCTTTTTGCTTTTTTTCAAGCCACTTTACCATCAATACAGGATCATCGAAAATGGCAGGATCTACATTCTCGTCATAACCGTCAAAAAAGTCGTCATCATTGTCCTCTTCGAAACCTTCCTCCTCAAAATCAAATTGCTCAAGTTGAGCATCATCTATATCACTATTGAGTTCAAGTTCAAAACTGATTCGGTCAATTTCGGCAGAAATATTATGATGCTGATTAAGTTCTTCCATTCCAGTGTACTTAGGCTCAACATAATCGTCACCATACACGGTTTCAAAAGCAACCAGATTACTTTGAATTATTTCCTTTATCTCATCTTTGGAAAAAGAAATATCAGAAGCCAAACTCTTAATTATATAATCTGCTGGCATTAACCCATAAGATGCTTCTTCAAAAGAAATCGGTCGAATGTAGTACTCTCGAGCAACTGCATATAAAAAGTCGTGGAAGTATTCATTACTTGTCGTAAGAGAAATATTTCCAACACAAATTCTGTCGATTATGTCATCGTAGTCCATTCCGACATTGTGCCAATCAGACAAAATATGAGAACAGACATTATTTGCGAACGAAACGATATATTTTTCACAATGTTTGAAAAATACTATGCTATGAGTACAGTTCCAATATCTTTGCATCAGATGGTGAATGTCTGCTACACTTTGACTTCGGCAACGATTCGAGAAGTTGACTGTGATAGAGTAGATTTGAACATTTTCGTCGAGTTCATCAACAACTCCTGGCCATTTAATATCTGCCAATAAAGACACATTATCCATTAGAGACAACAGTCCACGATCAAAGCGATTCAAAACGACATCTTCTTTTGAATCAATATACAGAGCTTCATTCGATGTGTGGTTTCGATAAATAGGAAAAGGGGTGATTACATGGCCAGCCTCGAAGAGCAGTGATAACACATACTCATAGAATAGCTTATCGTCCATATAATCACCCCCTTACCCTCAGCCGATCAGTTTTGCGAGTTCTTCATCATAAGAAAGGCCAGCAATTTCCTGTCTAAATGTCGTCAGAACCTCATAGAGCTTATTCATATAGTCGTCCCTGGTAGAGCAGCCATCAGTAAACTGCTCGTACATTTCTTCGATGCCACCTCGGACATAGGAGTGGAACAAATCCATGTTCGCTTCAAACTCTGCTTTTTTATCCTCCTGCGCATCATAACGAAATGCACGGTCCACACGAATAGAAGGTTCCAAATTGGTGGTTTTATCGAGTAACATTACCATACGATACAGAAAAACGCAGTTTCCTCGCTCAGTAGCATATGCATCTGCGTATATTCTTGCTCTGTCATCAGAAGTAGTATCGCGAGGTGCGGTTCGCTTGTACAACAACCCCCAAATTGCAGCGTTCATATAGACATCTATGTATCGCTCAAAAATCTTGGAAGAAACTGGTGAAGAATCATCGTCACCTTTGGCTCCAGAGTTTTTTGCGGCCAGGAATTTTAGATAAGTAGCGTGTTTTCCGGTAATAGTGTAATCGTTCTCAAACATTCCTTACCCCTCCTTACTCCAGAACTGTATAGGTTTCGCTATGCTTCTTCAGGGTATATTGCTTACCAACACGAGAAGCCATAACCGGTTCAGCGTAATGCCAGTCTTTCTGCATTACAAACATAATAACCTGCTCTGCAATTTCTGGAAGAACCTTCGAGATATTTGCAGTATGAATTTCATCAGCATTTGAGAACGGAGCATCCATTACCAACGGATAAGGTTCCGAGGAAAGATTAAACCCTTCCTCACCGGCATTGGCAACCAACTTTTCTTTTGCCAAAGCGACCAGCCCTGCAATAAATGCAAAACTCTTTACACGATTGGAGCCCTCGGATTCACCGGCAGCGATCTCTTTATCCTCAATCGTGGTCAGCAAAGTGACCTGGTACCGCTGATCGATAGAAACCCTTCGATGTCCATGATACATCTGTTCAAAAATATGATTGACTTTTGTTTCAAGAGCGTCACGGATAAACGTTTCCTTTTCCTTGTATGTAGAGGAGAGCCAATCAAGAATTTCTTCCGCATACTGGATAAACAGCATGGTTTCCTTGTTCTTCCCAGAAACAGCGACCAGACTATCATAGACTTTTTTATAGCGTTCAATATCGTTCTTCAATGTCGCATCCTCTCGAATCAAACGCTCTTTTCTGTCATTCAGGTCTTTTAACCGCTTTTTCACATCAACCAGTTCTATCTCATACTGCTTCATATTTTCTTTGCCCTGGATTTGTACACTAATGTCGGCAAGTTCGTCCTCCCACTCCTGAATACGAGCCTTAGAGCGATAAATTTCCTGATAACGGGAGGTTAAACTCTCATAAATATGGTCAGCATTTTTTGAGAACGAGGAAAGTTTCTCTCTATAATGACGAACTGTATTGCCAATGGATTCAGGCGGAACATAATTCAACTCGTCCATCAAATGCCTATAAGCGTCATTTCCCTCGCAGATTTCTGCGCCACAAATGCATCTACCACGCTTTAAAAGTTCCAAAATAGTAGGCGCTGTTAAGTCACGGATTCCTTTATCGTCAATCTTTGTGGCGGCAAGAAAGTCATTTGCCTGGCCAAGCAATGGCTGGGCGAACAGTTGCAAAGAGCCTTTGCTGAACTCCTTGAAGAACAGCCCTGTAGTGCTCTCCATGGAACTGCTCTCTGCGGAAAGGCGACGCTCAAGATCTTCTTTCTTTTTCTGCAATGTGGCAGTCGATTGATTATCACGCAGAATATCATCCAGCTGGCCCTTACGAGCTTCATATTGCTTGATTTGGGAAGCACAGGTTTCAAGCTGATCCTTGATTGCGTCACGCTTTGCTTCAGAACTTTGAATCATGTCTAACGCATCGCGGGCCCGTTTATCGCCATCGGTGTCCATTGCACTATAAAGTTTTCCTAAGACTGTTTTTTTGTTGCCTTTGGTTCCGATGTGTTTGATGGCACTATCCATAATTGAAAGCCCCAACAGGCCCTTAACAGCATCTGAGACATCTTTTCTGGTGCTGATACTACGCACACGCTCTGTATCAAAGAAGAAGTATGTAGACAGGTCTTTCGGAAGAATATTCTCAATAACATTCTGGACTTCTAATGCCCGAACAGATTCTGTCTGACCGTCTGGTTGCTTATAGGACACTTTAACTTGACTTTTCTTGGCACCGGAGACTTTGTTGTTGGCGCAGAGATACTGTTGAGAGCGAGAAATAATATACTCAACGCCATTATGAATCACACAAATCTCAACAGATACAGTTTCAGAGTCACCATTGGTCATGCCATTTGCAACTTCCAAATTCAGCAAGAAATCAGGATTATTGTCAAACATAACCGTTTCATAAAAGCACCAGTTAAATGCCTGGAGCAAAGTGGTTTTACCATAAGTGTTATCGCCAAGAATGATAGTTACATTCTGATTCGGATTGCAAGAAAACTCAACCGCAGTTGTCCCCTTGAACTGTCGAAAATTCTTCATTTTCAGCGATTTAATTAACATAAAACCACCCCCTTAAAAACCTTTCTTCGCTTCAGAGGCAATTATCCTTCTGATGTGCTCGACCATCTCATCCGTGGTCTTGTCCTTTGTTCTCAAATTTTCCTGCTCTGCTTTGAGAATCTTTATTTTCATTGCATTCAGTTTTTTAGGGTCAATACCATTCTCATTAGACATATTCCTCATCCTCCGGATCATTGTCATCAAATTCTATTTCGTAGGCACTCATAATCCTGGAAATCAATTCATCAGAATCAAAAGGATTCTCCGCAATGGAAGCAAAATCCTTCATTCGCAAAATCTCTCGCTTTGCCAGAGACTTACCACTTTCTAATGTCTCGGCATCAACATGGTCTACGCATTCGAGAGCGAATGGGAGGGTGATGAAATCATAAATAACGGCAAAGTTTTTTCCATTAAAGAGTCGTAGCACTCGGCCTCGCCTCTGTACATACTCCTTAGGATTTGTGCTGCTCGCCAAAATGAACGCTGTTTTGATGCTCGGAATATTCACACCTTCATCCAAGCATCTAATAGCAACTACAGCTTGCAAATGGTCACCAGCATCAAAGTCGGCTTTTATGCGTTCTCTCTCTGCAGCATTCTCCTCTGAAGTAAACTTGGAAACTCGCATTCCCAAGTCATTTCCCAACATATCCGCAACAAGATCAATCTGCCTAATGTCATCAATGTGTGCCTTGCCCTCTTTATAATCAACATCGTGCATGGTTGTTGCACCGCAGTAGACCAACATATGATTATCATCTTTGTGATCCTGCATCAATTCTCTCAGAACATCAATCTTTTCGGCCGCACCAGATACCAACCGTGCTCTTTTAATGAGTAGCATCTTTGCATACTCACTGAGAACAACCTTGCCATGCTTATCGGCATGAACATTTTTTCTAATTTTTGCTGTGATGTCCAGATATTCTTCCAGCTCCGTTGCACTTAACGAAACGACTACCGGGTAATAGTAATATGGCGTGAGCATTTTATTGTTGATGGCATCTTTAAGGGTATATTCAATGCACTTTTCGCCAAAGTAATCATAAAGTTTGCTTGTACCCTCAGAGTCACCGTGTCTGTCAATTGTAGCAGAAAGTGCCAGGCGGTACTTCATATTATCCACCAGCGTGGTACTAAGGTTTTCTGCACCGAAATTGTGAGCCTCATCGACCACAAGAACGACATTGCCATGCATTTTTTTGACAATGCTCTGAACATATTCTCCAGAAAAGGTTGCATTTGTGGTCACAACGCAGAAGTGATTTTGTACTCCCAGGTTGAAGCTGGTTGCTGCTGTTTTAAGGCGTTCCTTCCAATTCTTCTGCGTGGATACCGAATAACATACTATCGGCTTCATTCCAAATGCAACTATATCATCCTTCCATTGTTCAACTAAGTGTTGATAAGGACAGACAATAAAGACTGCAAGATTCTGCTTCGTAGCCTTATATAAAGCTGCAATAGCTGCAAGGGCTGTGTAGGTTTTACCTGTTCCGGTTGCCATATCGAAGATACCACGATAGTTGTTTTCTGCCCAGTTATTAATGGCTTCGATCTGATATGGACGCATTTTCACCTTGACGGGAATGTGCGGCCCACTAAAGTTGTTCTCTATATCAACTGGTAGGAGGCTGTCTAAGCGATCATCCGAAAAGCTATCATCAAGGTTCAAATCCGTTTCGTTAGAGGTTTGGTATTTACTGACGATCAACTCAGACACCTGCGGGAACTCACGAACACGGATGCTTGGTTCATAATCATTCCACATTGCATTAAAGGCAGATTGTTTAGCCAATACCCGCTCTTCGTCGTTTGACCACGAAGTAAACACATCAACAGCCTCATAATTTTGCCTGAAAGCATTGAAGCTTTCATTCATGGAACCGGAAAAAGCAATAATATTATTGTCCTTATCATACATCAGGCCCATCTTTTCATGGAACATTCCAACAGAATTATCTGTCTCCAAGAATGCAATTTTGATTTCCAGAACGCCAGATGCTATCAGGTTAGATAACAAATTTAGTCTCTCGGATGCCTGAAAGCCTATTGGTTCAGATAACTCTCTGATAAGAGCCTCTTCTATTACATCATCTCTTCGCCTAATACCTTCATTGATTGCAGCAACATCTTCTGCTGATAAGCGTGGCGAAGCAATCAACTGTATTTTACCACCGTTTTTCACGAGCCCGCATATACCGAGAGACATCTCAACTAATGCAGTAGACGAGAAGAAGCCTACGGCTCGCTTATAAAGAGTTGCTTCTTTTAAGACAGGAATATAGAAGTCTTTGATGACATTATCAAGCCGAGAGCGGTATTCCTGCTTTATATCAATCTCAGTAAAGCTCACCCTTTCACCCCCTACTTATAGATTTTCCTCGATATAATCAAGAGCCTGGATTAACTCTTGAAAATCTTGTTCCGTTGTAAAATAACTTACACTAAATCGTATTGTACCAGCAGGATAGGTTTTCATAAACTCATGTGCTAATGGAGCACACTGCAAACCAGTTCTCACAGCAATACCAGCCTTGTCGAAAATTTGCCCTGCGCTATCGCTGCTAATCCCATCAATAACGCAAGATACTATGCCGACATAATTATTTTGTGGGTAGTTGCCGATAACTTTAATGAACCAATAATTGTCCAAGATTTCGAGCAAGCGCAGTCTATTTCTTGTTTCTTTTTCACGCAAGTTCGAAATTGATATTTCGTCAATCCACTTCAGGGCTGCGTTTAGACCCGCAATTCCACTAATGTTCATGGTACCCATCTCGAATCTTTCAGGGAGGGAACGCGGCATATTTTGGTTTGCTGACTCATAACCGGTTCCACCATAAATAACGGACGGTAAATCAATTTCTGGTTTCATTATAAAACCTGATATGCCGGTTGGGCCATAAAGTGTTTTGTGTCCTGCAAATATTGCAAAGTCAAAAACGGAGGAACCCACATTACAATCGACCAACCCGGCAGTTTGGGCCATGTCTGCAACCGTATAGGCGTTGAATTGTTTGCTCAACTTGAAAATGTCTTCTATAGGGGCAATGAGGCCAAATACATTGCTCGCATGACTGATAATCACCAGGTCTGGCTTTTCACTTTCAAATTGGTAGCGTATTCTTTGGATGTCATAGACCATGTCATCGGTGACTGCGAGCTTGTGAACATTGATCTGGCCACTCTCACTATAAGAATGCAGGGTGCGTGTAACTGCATTATGCTCAAATGGACTGATATAAATCTCTTTGACTCCGCTTTTAATCAATCCTTGCAGGACAATATTCAACGCCACCGTTGCTGTTGGCGTGAATACGACTTGTTTAGTTTGGCAGTGCATAAGGTCTTGTATTAACTGCCTTGTTTCAGCAATCAGTGCACCCGCTGACACAGAAGCTCCGTATTTGCCTCGACCAGCACTGGCACCGTTGCTTCGATAAAACATATCCATATAGGAATACACTACTTCTGGCTTGGGATATGTAGTTGCTGCGTTATCAAAGTAAGCCATATTCACCCACCCTTAACACAACTTTTTCAATACTTCCATGAGAATCTGACGCTTTTCCTGTTCCGTAATCGAGTGTCCCATGGAGTCAATATCTGAAGTAATCGCATTCAGCAGCAGCTTTCCTCGCTTGGAAATCTCCACTCTGTCAAAGCGTTTTGTGATTGCAACACCGCTCTCTTCAACGAAGGTAACCTGATAATTGCTATCCGCATGATCATTACTTTGCTTTTCTGCTACGGAATGATACTGTTCTGCAGTTGCTTTATACTGATTAAGTTTCTTGGAAAAACGGCTGTGTGTGTTATCATCCCAATCTTCCAAACGCAGGTCGGTGCAGATCTTTGCCAGCCGTGCAATAAAGGTATCTTCATCATTCGTCATAGATCGGAACAAAGCCAGGCATTTCTCTGTCCCGTCGGGGAACAATTGCTCATATGCTGTCCTGTCGAGCGATTCGCACCAGTCCTTAATAACAGAAGCGAGAGATGTCATGCCAAATCTTTTGGTGTGAGGAGCAGCAAAAAGTTCCTTCACTTCTTTTACCAGCTTTTTCTTTAACATAGATAGAGCATCATCAAAATATTTCTTTGCTGCAGCGACATTCTCAACCACGCCGGGTGTAAACTCAGCTGCATAACCAAATGCTTCTGGAAGACGCTGGAACAAAAGCTCATGGGCACCTGTGTTTTGTCTAAGCAAACGGGCAAACGAAAGGTATCTTTTATCTACCTTATCGCCAGAAATAGTTTTCTTAATCTCTTTTGAATATTTGGGCAGGGACATATACCAGCGGCGCATTGCAAAGACAACATAATCATGAGCATTGTTTGCTTTTTCTGCCTCAATTACATGGTCACGGAACAACTCAGCCAAGGAGGAAACAAATAATTCCTTTTCTGGATTCCAGTCCAAGTAAGTGATAAAGAATGCTGACGGCTCTGCATTAATTTGCAATAAGGTATCTGTAGAGGTTGGCACTTGGCCAAAGCGATCTGTAATCAGAACACTTTGCCGGAACTCATGCATCACGGCAGCAAGGTAAATGGGGATCAAACCTTTTCGCATACCGATATGATGCTCGGCACTCGTTAGGCGATAATACAAATCGCCAAAGTTCATTTTGCCCTTTTGATGTGCTTCACGAATGAACTCCACAATAGTGGTCAATGTGTTTTCCAAATAAGGGTCATCCGGGCAGAGGTTAATCTTCGGAATGCCCGCTTCTTCTACTAACACGCCAGTACGAATCAAGGTACTGCGCATAATAGACACTTCCTGACCAGAGCCAGTTAGCCCAAGCCCTTTTTCCAATTCATTTCTTAAAAGGCCGGAAATAATTTTGCTGCGACTATTATAGGCAATAGAAGTAATATCGTCTTTGTTGATTGCCTCATTATTGATAACGGGGGTCTGGGAAAACACCTTGTCACAAATATCTGAAATCAAACCTGTCAAGGAAGCCTTGCGCCCGATCATGTGTTCCTTACCCTGATAGATATAGCGGGCCATGTATTTTTCTGGCTGCGTGTACGCCTTGATATAGGCGTTAATTACTTCTCTCAGATCTTCATAAATGACTTCGTACTCATCAAACAGGACTTTGTCATCAATTGCGGCCTCTCTAAGTATAGATACCGCATTAAATTCAGCAATGACCTCTGAAATATCTGTATACTGATTGGGAACAACAAAAATGGCTTGCTCTGCTTGTCCGCTGGCAGATAAAAGGACTTCTTTAATTTCAGAGAGATTTTCCGCACTATGCGGAATAATCCCATAAACAACACCGTCACCAGGTATGTTTTCACTTTTAACGCTCCAGTTTGTTTCCGCAGACACCTCTGTCGCATTGACAAACACAAAGGAGAAATATCTTGTCATCTCCCGTTCATCGTTGTACCTGGAAGGATAGATACAACTGTCAAAGTTGACTTTATTCAGGGTATCTTTCACCGAAGCCTTGCCTTTTGGACTCGCCATCATATCGTGAATTTTCTGCTGAATATCCACGCCTGAAGTTTGTTTGAGCCGCAAATAATTGTTACTGCGCTTCAGATATACGACATATTCCTTCCCAATCAAATTGTCGATAGCAGTTTCTACTTCTGGAACCGTATATCCCACAGAAAAAATACCAACAAGCTCATCATGAGTAGGAGCGAGCTTCTCAAACTGCTCCAAAATATAGATAAGCGAAAGGGTTTTTACAATTTTGCTCTCAAGAGAATCATCCTCAATTTTGGCCAAGATAGTTGCGGTCAGCTGGTAAGTCTTGTACAAATCGCTGGAATAGACTTCCTTTTTAAACAACGGCTCAAAGTAATCATAGATCATGTCGGGCGTAATCATGCTAAAGCTGTCGTCATGATACCGATCCAGAAAGTTCGGCAATGTTGCCGCACCATTAGCGGACAGGAAGGTAAACAATGTGCGCTCGTTCTGCGCAACACACTCAGAAAGGCGTGGGAGTATAAAAATAGATACTGGATGGAGAGGATAACAAGCTCGGATCATTGTCCCCAGCTCCATAGCACTCATTTCAGAAAAAAGTGAATGGCCGACATACCGTTGAGTTACACCATCAAAGTTTTCTTTATAGGCATGACAAAACTGCTTCCACATTACAGAATTTTTCTGAATTACGGAAGCAATGATTTCATAAGTCTGCGAGAAGTTATTATTCAGATGGATATGCGTGAAACGCTCAGATACTCCTCGCCAGCCGTCAACCTTTTGCTTGGGCAATGTATCGATGTAATTTGAGATTTCCTTATGCGAAATAAGCATAAGATGCATCTGCAAATTGCCGCTGCGATTACACTTTTCTGCAAAGTCCTGAAGCATCTTTGTATCACTTACAGATGCCTCAGATATATTGGCTTCAAGATACTTGCTGAATTCATCATAGATCACATAGACGCCGGTAAACCCTTTTCCCCGAAGGCTTTTTACAACTCCTTCATATAGCTCCACCACATCAAAGCCTAAGAAAGGATTGAACACACTTCCTGCGGTAAGGGTGGGATAAATTCGTTCAAACTTTTCATAGGCCGTAATGTTGTAATCTTCAAGCTCACTGATGAACTTGCTTACAGGGACATCCAGCAGCTTCTTAAAATCCTCGAAAGTATTGGGGAAATCTTTCTTCCACCGCTCAATGGCATGAATCGCAGCTCTATAGTTTGTTTCCGGCATAATATCAAGCAAATTGTTTTCTGTGAGAGTTCTCTGAAGAGCAAGCAAAAATGCTTGAGTCAAACTGGTATTACTGCCGGTGATTATGATAGGCAGAATCTTATTTTCACTGTCGTAATAATTCTTTACGCAGCTTTGAAGTTCCAGGTCATCATTTATTTTGGGCAGAGTCTTTTCAAAAAGAGAAAGATCACGCTTCATCAGCATAGCCATAATAGTAAGGACAATATGCGATTTGCCTTTACCATAGGCACCTATCAGAACTCTGGCTCTATCCGTTGAGTTGTTTCTTGTGCTGAGCAAAATATCCTCAAGGAGTTCAAGCGCAGATCTCGTTGGGATAAAGTTTTTTAATTTGTCATCATTGTTCAGATCATACCCGATGTTAACGGAATACTGAAACCCTGACGCCACAGAGATCATTTTACTCATAGTCTAATACTCCTCAGTTATGCTCGTTTAGGCTCGAATAATACATCTCAACACAGGCGCTAAAATCCTTGTCAGAGAGAATCCTGATAATATCCAAACCGGCAGTCCTAATAATTTTAACTTCTCCCAATTTTTCAACCACTCGCAACAGGTCCAGCATAGAAATCGCATCAAGATTGAATACCTTGCCAATGTTGCACGGAGCAGTGAGCAGCTCATTGAGGCTAATCTCTTTTCTCCCTTTTGACTGATCCTGAATAACTGCAAGAGCGACCCAGGGATTGATTGAAGCAACAGAAGGAATCGTTTTCTTATAAGTGCGGCGCACTTTGCTAAGAACATCCACAAGCCCCAATTCACCAAAAGGGCAGTCAATATTATTTTCCGGGTTGTTCCTGGGAGAACCACTCCTAAATTTGGGGAGATATGTGTTGATGATGCAAGTAAAATCATCATTCAGTGATCTAATTGCAACAGAAGTGTTTGGCTCGTTCATTAGAACAAAGTTTTGTAGATTTGCCACAAAGTCTTCTTTAGTAAACTCGGACATGGTAAACTCGTTGAAGAAATAGTACCATGCAGTTGCATCTTCCTTATTACTTGCAAGTTTATATTGCAAAAGGAATAAGGTTCCAGTTTCTTCAATGAATCGGTCATGCTCAAAGATAGCTTTTCCAAGTTTGGTAAAACGCTGTGTCCGGCGTCCAGAGTTTGGCTCTATCGTTAGCCCAACAGTTTGAAGCCAGTATCTTAATGCTTTGACCATGTTAGAGCCAATGCCAAGTACATCCATAGGCGGATCATTTTTATCTATAAAAACATCTGGCTTATTGCAGACATATTTCATGCCCTTACTCAGCCATCCTTTGCGGATGAAAAAAGTATCATGGGCTCTAAATTTCATAGCCATATCGCTACCTCTGTTCTAATTACTTTGTTCTTAGGTACTTATCCATCATGCATCCGCCATCAAGATACTTCGGTGTAACACACATCTTACAGTGAACACACTTGTCTGGGTTAATGTAGTAGTTATCGCCAATAATAGAAATTGCACCCGCTGGGCATAGCGACTCACACTTCAAACATTTGCGGCAAGCATTAAATTTGCGGATCTGATAACCGACCATCCGCTGTAAATCATCGTGGTCAGCAACATTCATAGTCCGAATTTTTACTGCATAATCGTACCCCTGTTGGCCAAACGGTTGAAGCGAAAGTATCGGGACATTTGTTCTACTGTCCAAAACAAGGACTTCGTTAAGGAGCTTCTGACCGAGTTCAGGAGCAATGCGGCCAAAAGGTGTGAACATCCCAACAAGTTCATCATCAAAGGGACGAACCAAACGATAAATCTTGGCATGCTCCTCGGTAGTGCAGTTGGTAAATTTAATTTTAACATCTCCCGCAGAGGCCAGACCGTTTCCACCTTGACGAGCTTTCCATTTTCCTGTGTCTACATAGACTTCAGGATCAGGCTTTCCAATCTTTTGAGCAAAAGACACCAAGAAGTCCCGCCATTTTCGGGACTGCTCCGGCATATAGATTCTCGACAGGAACTGTGCTCTCTGATTATTATTCGGACAACACCAGCAGCCAACACGATCATAACCAAGACGATATGCATCATTGAAATCAATTTTTTCGGCCAAGATATAAAGCCAAATATCGAGATCTTTCCAGAAGAAAATCGGGGAGGCAACCGTCTGCTGTTGGATTTTTACAGACTCCGCATCATCTTCGATCCGATTATATTTGCTTCTACTAACGGACTCGGATTTTCGAATTCCATAGAAAGTCAAAATCCTTGAGTCTCTATACAACTTATTGATGATTCGAGTAATTGGGCCAGTCTTAAACATAGAGCAGCACCAGCGCATCATTCGAGCCGGTGGGCCAATATCCTCGCAAACATCGTAAAAGTTCTGTTCATTATTTTTGGCAATCCAGAAACACTGCTCATGCGCAGCATTGAATCTTTCGGCATATTGAATCGTATACGGAAATTCCAAAGTCGTATTTCCAAAAATATGCGTCAGTTCAGGATTGCTCAACGCTTTCGTAACTAAATCAGCAGTGATGGTCGAGTCTTTACCGCCTGAGAACGACACAACAATATGTTCCTCATCAAATTTGGCAGCAGCGCGTTTCACAAACCGATGTGCCTCGTCAATAAGATAATTAAGGCGGTCTTTATTGGCCTCAATGAATGTATCAATATGCTTGTCGAAATGCACATATGTATTTTGGGGTGCCTCCTGTTCAAGAACTTTTGCAATTGCTTCAGCATCTGCCTCTTGAAAGGTTTTACTCGAAATAGAAATTGATTTTCCATCAATATAATAGCGGCTGTTAGAAGCCCACACAGACTTTTCAATTAATTCGTGAGGCTTTTTCCCTAAAAGAACCTCCAAGAGTAACCGCTCCTGAGGGAAGACAGGTCGAAGATCCGCAGTCATGTATTTGGTATTAGATTTACAAATCGGGCAAGTTCCTTTGTCCACTTGCTTTACCGACTGAATAATGGGAGTATTACAGTGGCTACACCAATAGATTTCAATAGGAAGATCCTCGGTGGTTTCACCGCCACAGATATGGCAGTATTGTTCATTTGTCTCTATATTGCAATTCTTGCACCACATCTGCAATCACCTTATTGTCAAACATTCTAACATACTAAAAGTACAATAATCAGGACTCCTGCTCTGAATCCAATTCTACTATATCTTCTAACTTGCAATCTAACACATTACAAATTTTGCTCAAGACCTGGGTAGATACATCGCCACCCTTTCCCATTTTGGCCATTGCGTTTGTAGTAATGCCCGCCATTTCTATCAGATCTTTCTTCATCAAATTTTTGTCAATCAGCATTTTCCAAAGTTTATTATAATTCATAACTACTGTTCACCCCATAACTATCTTCCCAGTGATATGAAAGTGTCTGCTGTTCATTATACGACAAAACCCGCAAAAATTCAAAATAAAATTGATTTTTCCAATTTTATAATCGAGTTATATGAATATTCTTGATATAGTGACAAACAATGTAGGATTTCAGATCTATAATAGTAAATTTAAATGGAGTTCCTAAGCCGTTCCAATATCTCAACATCAGCCGGGCAAAACTCATATCGCTCTATCTCATCTACCATAATCCACCGAATATCGTTGTGCTCCAGTTTCTGGGGAACCCCCTCCCGAATGGTTGCATGAAACAAAGTTAGATGAACAATCAGATCTGGGTATTCATGGGTTACATCCATAAACACCTCGCCGACATCCAGTGTGACAGCCAGTTCCTCCTGGCACTCGCGGATCAGCGCCTGCTCCTTGGTTTCGCCTGGCTCCACCTTGCCGCCTACAAACTCCCACAGCAGCCCTCTGGCCTTATGGGCCGGGCGCTGACAGATCATAAACTTGCCCTGATCCCAGATTAGGGCTGCTACTACCTCAGTCATGATTCCTACCCCTGTCTTAAAAAATCAAATATGTGCTGTGTTCCCAGAGAGTGGACACTGTTATGCCCAGTATACTTATATTTTCAATATTCGACAAGCACTTTAACCTGCCGGAATAGATTACTCGCTGTTCCATCTATAAATTTAGTAACCTCATTGTGGGCACTGCCATCATTAAAAATTCACTTTGTGCTCATAACACAATATCTGTCCGGTAAATAGGACTATTCGCTTGCGTTCCATCCCATCTCAGAAATTATCCGTAACAATACTGCAAACTTGCAGACTTAATAACATTACGCTAAAATATGGGCACTACCGAACCGTATCACTTGGATAGAAAGCGGGTAATTTCTGATATGCTTCACTTTAAAATAGGCAGTAAGACCGCATCGATTTTTCCAAGTCTGAAAACAACTGCGCCTATCATCTACCTCAACACCTTCTCTGACGAGGGCCAGAAGGTATATGAGGCCTCGCAGGCTGCCGGCTGTCCGCCGTTTACGCTGGTGGCCATCAGCGATCTGGACTGGAACCACGATATGGTCCCCTGGGATAGTCCGCCTGCCTTCAAAAATGCTGAGCCCTGCACCGGTGGTGCGGACGACTATCTGCGCCTTCTGATCGACGAGATCATCCCAACGGCAGAGAAGGAGATTGATGGAGTCCCTCGTTGGCGAGGGGTCGCTGGGTATTCTCTGGCAGGGCTGTTTTCCTTGTATGCCATCTACCGGACGGACCTGTTTTCCCGGGTGGGCAGCATGTCCGGCTCCCTCTGGTTTCCCGGCATGAAGGAGTACATCCTTTCCCACGAGCCCAAGCGCCGGCCGGACCATATCTACTTCTCCCTGGGAGACAAGGAGAGTAAGACCCGGAACCCGATTCTGCGGAATGTCCGGCAGAATACGGAGGAGATCCAGGCCTCCTATCAGGGTAAGGGAATCGACACGGTGTTTCAGTTGAACCCTGGCAACCACTACGACCACGCGGCGGAGCGCACCGCCGCCGGCATCGCCTGGCTGCTGAGCCGATAGGCCTTGTCAAACAGGCGGCTCCTGGGTACAATGGCAGCAGGAAGGGAGGCAACCACTATGGCGACCATTCGATGCCCGCACTGCGGCAGTCCTGTAAAAATCCGGCGCAGCCGGTGGGAGTGCGGCTATTGCGGCGATTTCGGAAACATCTCCTCGCTCCATCCCTCGGAAAAGGCCAAACTGATGCAGGCGGTCACGCCCACCGTTCAGGTCACCGTCACAGTGACGGATACCTCTGAGGAAGAAACGCCCCGCAGATTCTCCCAGGCTGAACTGGAAGACATGGTTCGCCGGTGGGATTTTTCCGAAAAATGAGTGGGCCTGCCGGGATCTGCTCATTGCTGCCTTTCCAGAAGCGGCCAGCCACTGGTCCCAGGAGGAACTGGCGGAGATGCACACCATGGACCTTCTGGTGGAGACTGCACGGCGTGACCCCCAGACCGCACTTGAGATGGCGAAACTGCTGCTCAACACGGCGGAGGAACACCTCCAGAACGAGGAGGCGGCCAATCAACTGCTGGGCTGGGATCTGTATGACCTGCTGTCCAGCGACGACATGCTGCCGCTGCTGGTGGAGGAGTTGAAGTGGGATGACCGCCTGGCCCGCCAGCTGTTCCAGAGCGCCTATGTGGACCGGCCTCAAGAGGCGATCCTGAACGCCTGCGGCCGCCTGGGCGAGAAGGAACTGCAGCGGAAGCTTCTGGAACTCCTGGACTGCAACCCCTTCCCCCATGACGAGATCGAGTTGGAATAGGACGAGGAGTAACCAGGGCTGTTTCACCGGCCTGTATTCTTTGTATAGGCGTGCTAAAAACTGATACGCCTGAGGTGCAGAAATGACTTGCTTTCAGGCTTCGCCAGAGGTACAATACCTCAAACCTCGAACATGAAAAAGAGCCCTTCTGGACAGGCGGCGGCAGCGGATGCCTCGCCTGGTCAAGAAGGGCTCTTTGACCACATGTTTGACCACAGACAGCGCCGGAGCACTCGGAAACAGTGGAATTAAGAGCGTCAAAGAGTGAGTGAAATGTAGCGGAAAGGGTTAAAACCAATTAGAAATAACCACAAAAAATTTACTTCAACCGTTTGGGAGCAAGCTAAGGCTGGTTCGACTCCAGTCACTCGGACCATGCGGAGTGTCCTTATAGGATTTGAGTATCCTGTAACGGACACTCCGCATTTTTATTTTCTGAAAAATTCATACAGCGATTTGTGCCGGGGCGTAGCTGACAGCTACGCCTTTTCTTGTTTCCATGATGATGTCAGCCTCGGGGATTTTCTTGCGGTCTGGCACTTCAAAGGCTCCGATACAGTTATAGTGGATAACCACCTGCTGATTGGTCACGCCATCCTACTTTTCGGCATGGTACACATCAATGTGGTCAATGAGTTCAGACACCATACGCCGGGTGATTTTCGTTACATGAGTATATCGCCGCACTATTGCCAAGAAGTCCTCCATGTCCATCTGCTGTCCCTCAGCCTTTTTCAGTTCCAGCCGTAGGGTATTGACCTTTGCGCCGATCTCGCCCTGCTCCTGCTCGTACCGCTTTGACATTCTGGCAAAACGGGAATCGTCAATCTTTCCCGCTACATTGTCCTCATACAGTCTTTCAAAGAGCATATCCAGTTCCTTGTCACGGATCAGTAATGTATTGAGTTCCCGCTGTTTTCTTGCACGGTCATTTTCAGCCACCTTTGCAGAACGGCCCAGCATGGCTTTTACAAATTCACTCTCATACTCATTGGCAAAGGCCGCCAGACGGTTGACCTCATACAATACCACCTGTTCCAGAAAATCCAGACGGATGTAGTGTGTCGCTGAACATTTCCGCAAGCCAGAGTTGTGATTTTGACAACTAAAAAACTTAATGTCGTGGTTTTTCTGATTGAAATGGAAGTTGAGATTGCCGCCGCACTCGGGACATTTCAGCCGCCCGGAAAATACGCTGGGCTCTTGGGTAACAGTCGGCTTTTTGCGCCGTGTGCCTTTCTGCAAAGTCTGTACCTTTTCCCATGTGACCCGGTCAATGATCGGCTCATGGACATTGAGGAAGATGGCCCGGTTTTCCTCCGGGTTTTCAATGCGCCGCTTCATCTTGTAGGATTTGGAGTAGCTTTTGAAGTTGATGACATCGCCGCAGTATTCCTGCAAGGTGAGGATTTTCTTGACGGTGGTATGTCCCCATTTGGTAGGCTCCAAGGTACTTTTGGAGCCACTGCGTTTGACGCCCTTGTTCCGCCAGTAGTAAGTTGGATTGACGATCCCATCCTTGCCCAAGGCGTTTGCAATTTCAGCCAGTCCATACCCCTCCAAGGCCATATCATAGATACGCCGCACCACATCAGCGGCCTCCGGGTCGATCACCCAAAATCGGGGATCGTCGGGATTTTTGATATATCCATAGGGCGGCTGGGACAGCGGGATGCCCGCGTTGCCTTTCATCTTGTTGACAATTTTCCGCTTCTTGGAAATGTCCTTGGCGTACCACTCGTTCATAATGTTGCGGAACGGGGTAAATTCATTGTCCCCCTCATCACTATCCACGCCATCGGAAACGGCGACCAAGCGCACATCGTACTGCGGGAAAAACTCCTCCGTCAGCTTGCCAACCTCTATGTAGTTGCGACCCACCCGGGAGAGGTCTTTAACAAACACGGCAGAGATATACCCGGCCTCGATAGCGGTCAGCATTTTCTGAAATCCGGGGCGCTTCATGGTGGTGCCGGTAATGCCATCGTCTACGAAAAACAAGGTATCTGTATAGCCTTTTTCCCGTGCTACCTTTAGGCATGTCAAATGGTCTGCTGTACGACGGCTTTTTTCTTTTGCCGTCGTACGGCAGATTGTGCTTTAATTAAACTTCAAATGTCGGTCGCAATAAGCTGTACCAGCAACCGTTATAAGGGCAATACCCGAAATAACCATAATCCATCGCAAGGGGATTGTATCAGCCAGCGGCCCGAACAGAGCCATGCCGATCGGATAACAACTTGAATAGAGCGAACTCATAAGGCCAAATACACGCCCCTGCATAGAGGCTTCCGAGTTTTCCTGTAACATGGTCGTAATGGTAGTTTGTACCGTGGTCAATGCAATTCCATACAACGCCATTAAAACAAGGTACAGTATAAAATGGCGGCTGACACCCATGCCGATTGCCATTGTGCCAAACATCACCACCCCTGTCACCAATGTTAATCTACGACTTTTGAAACCGCCCCAAATGCTCATAAAGAGACCGCCCAGCATCATCCCGCCAAAGCCAACCAGTTCAACTGCCGTCAAATACCAGTAAGTATCTCCGAAAACACGGCTCACAAGTAAGCCGGATAAGTAGCCTGCCGGGACTGTAAGGAAAACAAACAGGCCGTAGATGACGAGTGTTTTACGAACAACCATGCAGGAATGAGCATACCGAATACCAACGCCTATATCCGCCAGAACAGATGTCATTTCCTGTGCTTTTTCTTGCTTGGGGAGTAGGATGCAAGAAAACACACCGATGCCAATGATGGCAGTTAATATATCAATCAGAAGTGTGGCTCGAAGTGTACTCATTGTCAGCACCACAGCCGCAGCAACCGGTGCACCAAACTGTACGACAGACTGCATAGTTGCGTTAATGCCGTTATAACGCATAAGATGTTCTTCGGGAACAAGCTGCGGAATGACTGCGTTGACCGCCGGATTTTGAACGCCGGCACCAGCGGAGCGAATGATCGACATGAGCAGTAATGCTGTAAGTAGCATAGGTTCTGCTGTAATGTACGGCATGATTAGCAACATTGCCAATGTGACAGCCGCAATCAGCGCATCTGCTCCGATGATGAGATATTTCCTGTTATAGCGATCCGCCCAAACGCCTCCTATAAATGAAACGAAAAATTGCGGAAGATAAGAGCAGACCGAAAAAGCCGCTACCCACGCACCGCTGTTTGTTTGCAAAGTCACATACCATACGATTGCCATTTGAACGATTTGCGAGCCGAACAGCGTAATACATTGACTGGCAAAAAACAGAATGGTTCTCTTTCTCCAATTACTTTGTGATTCCATCATTCTTGTATATCCTCCATATATTTGGGAGGAAGCACAAAGCGCTGTGTCGGATAGCCAAATTCTATCAGCAATTCTCTTTCGGCAAAGCCAAGCTGTTTTAATACATCACGATGGCCTGTATCAGCCTTGTCGCCTTCTCGATAGGTGGTCATGCTAATTTCCTGTCCGGGCAAGTATATTTCCATAAGCGCATCCAAAAATAACTTTTGAATGCCTTGCTTGCGGTATTGTGGGTTTATGCCCAAAAAATCAATACAGCCGGAGTAATCAGAAAACGCCATAGCTCCAACCAAAATATTGCCATCTTTTAGGACAAGAGCTCGTTTTTCATCTATGCTTTTTGTTATCGCATTCAAATAGTCTGCTTCATTCATGACCGGGTATCCGTCGATCACCAGCCGCATTAAATTCATCCATGCCGGAATATCCGCTTTTTCTGCCAAACAAATGTCATCCTTGGCAAACACCTTGTTTGCCGCATTTCTGTGCAAAGCAAATCGTAATTGCAAAGGATAAAATTCCCGGTTATCCCGGTATTCCGCAGGGGGAATTTTATACATTGACTTAAAGGCAGAAGAAAACGCCTGTTGACTTTCATAACCGCAGATAAAGGCGACTTCAATAATCGGTCTATCTGAAAACACCAAAAGTTTTGCGGCTTCGGTCAACTGACGGCGCTGCACATAATCATGAATTGTCATGCCTACTGTGCTGGTGAACATACGGTGCAGGTGATACTTTGAATAGTGAACTGCTTCAGCAACCATTTCCAGATCTAGCTTGCCGTCAAGATTGGCTTCAATATAGTCAATGACTGTTTCAATACTCATTACAGTCTTGTTCTCCATTTTGCTTTCCTCCTTTCTGGCATATAGGATAACAAAAATCGGGCTGAAACCTTTCATAATTCTTGCGGTTTTCACGCGCAGGACTAATTTTATCTCTTTTGGCCGTTCCAATCAAGAATGTAAATAGCTACGCTATATTTTGCGCCGTTTTAAGGGACATTCCTTAACGGCAAGCAGGGCAAGTGTAGCCACACTTGCGTTTTTGGCAAGCAATTCGAGTGTGAACACACTCGATATTTTTGCGCCGTCGGGCGGCAAAAATGCTTGCCAAAATACTTGTTGGGGAGCCTCCCCAAACCCGGCTGGCTGCGGCCCGGTGCTGACGCTCCGGGCCTTAACTTTGGGACAAAATGTCCCAAAGCAAAAATGCCGGGGAACAGCCAAAACTGTTCCCCGGCAGATCGGAAAATGTGGAAAGTATTTAGCAATATCCGTGCATGACATATAATCGTATTACCCCCTCAAAAACCGAGGCTGGAAACCCTTGCAAACAGGGCGTTTTTTCGGGCTAAATGTCCACACATCAGTCCTGCTTTTTTAAGGTGCTCCCGGTAGCAGAAAAGACAGCCGATCCCCTTCCAATAAGGACACCCCGCACAAGGCGTTCCTTCCGGTGCCTTCTGCGGGGCGGGTGTTTCTGGATGGGGGATCTCTTTCATCATGCGCTCATAGGGACTGTTGGTAAAGTTCATAAGTCAACCTCCGTTCATGTTCAACCCAATCCCCCCACCCTTTCCCAGTCATGGGAAAGGGTGCGGTTCTGGAGGATTCATCCCCCGTCACGCCGCTGGAAAATAGAACAGCCGGGGCCGCCAGTCAAGGGCAAGCCGCCGATAAACGGCGGTGCTGATGCACCCTTGACGGACAGCTCCCGGCTGTTCTGAACGATATGCGGCGACGGGGGATATACCACCCGAGCCATGTTTGGGGGGGAACGGTTTGGGACAATTTGTCCCGAAGTTAAATCGTATATCTTGGCGAATAGAACACTGTTGTAAAGCCAATACAAAACGGTAAATTAGTTGAAAAATGTATATTGTTGGGGTAATATATGTATACCAGACCATAGAACACATTCAAGATAGTGGGGTGCAACCATGATTAATACTTTGGATGATATTATTTCTGCTGTTGAAACAGTATCAAGTTCAATTCCTCAAATTTCGGACACAACTAATTTTTGGATGGTGCGCTCCAAGCAAGGCGTTTTTTACAACGAATATGTTGCTGGGGGATATATTGCTATTGGGTGGAACCCTCTAACCGAGGCGGTTTTATCGGGTAGCCATGATGACGATTACTATAAGCAAATCCTTAAGGACAGTAACTATCCGGATAAAATGCCCGGAACTGCCCTTAATAAATGCCGTCGTTTTATAGAGGAGATAAAGTCTGGCGACATTGCGATGATCGTCGGAAGATCTGAAATCGCATTTGCTACCATTGGTGATTACTTTGAGGTTGATTTGGACACCGCAACAGCAGAAAAAGAGTTAGAGATCCATACCCAAATCGAAACAGGAACGTACTTAGGGCTGAATTGCCCATATAAAAAGCGGCGGCATATTTCTATCATATCAAAAGTTGATTTGAGCTCTGCACCTCCCATGGTCTACAAATGCCTGGTTTCCAACCGTCACAGCTTGAGCTCTCTAAACGAGTATGCTGACGCTATCTTAAGCTGCTGTTATGATTTGTCCGTCTACTCTAACCGCTTAATCATCAAGTATCATATTAGACAGCCCAGAGATATTAACCCCTTTGATTTTTCACTGTTCACCTTATCCATGGCGGACTTAATCTCAGATGATCGGCGTGAATTAACCGGAAAATATAATTTAAACTCTGAAGGCGATGTAGTTTTCTTCCTCACAAACTTCGGACAAGATATTCTTGTTTTCTTGAAAGACCACCTCGTCCCCATCTTATTAGGATATTTTATTCTGTTTGGAGGAAAAGCCGCTGGAATTGAATTTCCGTCCTCTATAGAAAAAATCAAAGACCTCGTGGCTGATTTTCTTTACAGAAAAGAAACAAGGCGGATTAAAGTAGCTGAAGCTGATAAAGCAGAAGCCGAAGCAGAAAAAGCCAAAGTGGATGCAGAACGCAGTCGTTTTGAATTAGAAGAACTGAAAAAACAGGCCCAAGAAAAAGCCAGTCAAACTGTAGAAAACCTTACTCGTGCCGCAGTACCACTTAACATTAAGCCTCCGGCAAATAATATTATTGATATTACGGCACTTTTTCAAATTGACGACGAAACCGAGTAATACTAATATCGTGAAATACTGATTGCCAACGACCCGAATACCATTTTTGTTGTTCGTAATTTCGTGGAATCCTATAATTCCACTCCGACCATGGGTGAGTCCTATAAGGGCCCACCCATTTTTTAATAATTTGCAAATTAGTTTTGAAAGTGGTACAGAAATGTACTACTTTTTTCTTTTTGCTGCCTATATGTAGAAGTCTGATTTTACATGATAGGTGGAAATATGATATACTACAAACGACATACAGGAAAGCTGCTGCCGCAGAAAACGGCAGAGTAGCCAAACTGGGTCCAATGGACGCACCATTCAGAGGGCAAAACGCACTGCGAGGAATGTTTGAGGCTGGATGGCTGTTGGTTTCAGGAAGAAAAAGCCCCGCCTTGTCCGCATCATCCTTTTTGCCATTGCACACTGGATCTTATTCCGTACGCTGTAGTGTTTGGTAATGTTTCAGTATACAGCGATTATGGTAAATTTGATCCCTATTTATTTAACACAACCGGTCTGCAGACACACAATAAAGAAAAACTCTTCAAAGAATGGGGATATACTGTTGACGATGCAAGATGGCTGCAAGCAGAGATAGAACGGCAAGGGAGGGAAAGATATCTCTCTGGGCAATATGAGCTTGGAAAGCTAAATATGTTTGGACAAAGAATCAATATCAGAGTAACTATTCCAAGGAAAAATGGCTTCGGCGATATTTCTTTTGTCACAGGTTAGATGGTGAAACCCAACGGACAGATAAAACTGAATACACCATACAGAGGTAAATAATATGACATACATGGATCATGTAGAAGTTATCGTCGAAAAAGAAATGTACGCAAGAGATGGTGTTCATAAAGGCATGCAAGGGTGGATCACTGAACCAGAAAACATCAACGGATATTGGTTGGTTAATTTTCCTCAGTGCGGTGAAAAGAATGATATTGCTACAATTCCTGTCAGAGAAGAAGATGTGAAAGTAGTAAAAATCCTTGATGCACATGTGAACGAGCGCATTAAGGTGCAATTTGGAAAAGAAGTCGATCAGACAAAATCATTTGCCGAAAAGCCGGATGATCTTTCTGACTATCGCATTTGATAGGATAAAAACCTTTTGCCTGCTGCTTCCAAATCATTGATATGACTGGATTTTTCCAAGTCCTATCATTACATTCCGACCAACCCCCCTCTGGAGCGAACTCCAGAGGGGGTATCTTTGTTTATGCGCCGCAATTTCTGAGTTTATTTCAGCCCCAACTCACTACGAATCTCGTCATAATATTTCCGTACCGTGTTCCTGTCTGTCCCCACCGCCTTGGCGATGGCGCTCTTGCTGGTAACCTCCGGATGCTCCCGCATATAGGCGGCGATGACTTTCTTCTTCTCACTGATCCCGTCCGGAATAGCATCCAGGTTTCTGCTCTCCTTGATGGCCTTGATCTCCGCCTTCATCTGTTCGATTAGCCCAGGCAGGAGCGCCTCACACTCCTCCCGTGTTTTAGCGTACACATTACGGGAGTGCTTTTTGCCGTCCGGCCACATTGGGGAGTAGCGTCCCTCCCAGCAGTTTTCGCTGATCTGGGTGATACAGCCGGTGCCGGGCTTCCGTTTCCTTCCTGCATAGGGCTGGAA
>UMFX01027022.1_pt1 | contig 27636 bp, 28 predicted proteins | sample 1965131 | NCBI WGS metagenome assembly UMFX01 (sample SAMEA4836058, study PRJEB28245) | human gut metagenome | biome: gut microbiome; material: fecal sample | place: Denmark | collected 2008 | reverse complement strand
TGTTGCAGGGAAAGTACCGTAAGACATATAACCATCAGTACGACAGCACCATAAATCATTGCAGTCTGTAAAATAAAGTTATTTGCTATGGAACTATTGATTTGCAGTGTGCTAAAACGCACGCCATAAATAGCCCCGGTTTCTGCCTGTTCGGGATATTTCTCTGTAAAAAGTTTTTCCAGTTTCCTTGCATTTTCATAGGAGATATTTTCCGTTGTTGTAATATATCGGTTTTTTATTACTGGCAATAGCTTTTCACAAATATTGTCTGGAAGTACATACAATACATTTGTATAGGAATTGTACGCTGTTTCTCCAATCGGATCCTCATAATAGGACTGCCCGGAAAGAGTCAATTCTCCTGCGTCAGTCATAATGCTGGTGTGTTCTTTCAAAAAGTTATCCCGTTCTTCCTCGGTGGCGATTGCTTTCCATTGTGTTGTAAATTCATCTTCCTCCAGAGAAATCTGTTCGTAACCCAGCATTTCCCGTATAGTGTTATAATCACTCAAAGAAATTGCTACAATCGGAAAATCATATTTCTGTCTGTTGTGAAAATCGTCTTTCTCTGACAGATATAGATTGAACGTGCAATCATAAACTGTATCTATTTTGTGTTCTGTCAGAAACTCAGTAATAATTTCATAACTGTCTTGCGGCAGATTTTCTTCTTCATATACGTCATTATATCTTGAATATACCTGCACATCATACATAGAGCGCATATCCAAATAACCTGAAGCCCAGCCCGTCAAAATAGGGGCGGCAATAAACATGAAGATTGCAAGGACAAGGGTTATACAAATCAGCGTCATTGTTTTGCTGGTTGTATTTAGTTTTGATATAATTTGCCCGAAAAAGAACAGGTTTTCTCCTTTGTATCTATGTTCCGGCGATTTTACTTTCCATGCTACGATCAAACCACTGGTAAGATAAATGAAGGCACAAATGAAGAAAAGTAAGTCAATCACAACAAAAAGCAGATATTGATTGAGCGTTCCACCACCTAAAGACAGATAATATTTATTTGTTAATGCTGCAACGCTGGCTGCTGTAAAAGCATTCAATACAGAACATATCAGCAAACCGGCAATAAAACATTCTCTTTTTTTCTTTCTAATTATGCAAAATATCGACCACAGCAAAGTAAGCAGCGGAAAAAGAATATTTCCCCAAAACATAAGCTGCACCGGAAACGCAAAGCGGGTGTCATAATAAAACCAGACCTTTTGTATTCCTATAATCAATCCCCATACGGTAAATACTTCAAAGAGGACTACTACAACAGAAATGAAGCGGCTCTTTTTTAGCTCTGGTTCGTTCTCTTTCTCTGCGGAAAGCATATCAATAATTTTTGTTTTTTTGATTGTGCGTGTATTGAAAATTCCTACCACAAAAAAACTTGCCACAAAAAATACCACTGTCAACAAAACGGTATCCGGGAATAATGTCCATGAGATTTCATAAGGCTTTCCATAAGCAGTAAGGAGCATTGCGGTAATGAATTGAGAGCAAAATACACCGCAAAAAATACCAATCAAAATGGAAAACATACCCATAATCAGTGTTTCTGCAAAGAAAATCCTGCCAATGGTTTTTTGTTCCATTCCCATAATGGACTGGACAGCAAATTCCTTTTGCTTCCGTCTTAGCATATAATGATTGACGAACCGTATCAAAAATAACAACAGCAATGTTATCATGCAGATTGCAATTTTCATTCCGTTACTTAACAGAGTAAAATCATACTCGTTGCCTATATCCGGGCTATAATAACTACTGGAAATAGACAAGAACGCATAAAACAAGGTAACACAGATTGTCATTGTGACAATGTAGACCAGATAGTCTTTTACAGACCGTTTTGCATTTCTGAAAACAAGTTTAGCATACATGGCTCTGTCCCCCTCCGATCATGGTAAGGACATTCAGAATTTTATCAAAAAAATCACTTCTGCTGTCGTTGCCCTTGCGCAGTTCCATAAAGATTTCTCCGTCTTTCAAAAAAAGAATACGGCTGGCATAGCTGGCGGTAAAAGCGTCATGAGTTACCATAAGAATTGTCGCCCTAAGCTGTTCATTGATACTTTGAATGGTAGACAGCAGCATTTGTGAGGAATGGCTGTCTAATGCTCCTGTTGGCTCATCTGCCAATAAGAGTTTCGGATTGTTGATAATTGCTCTTGCACAGGCACAACGCTGTTTTTGACCGCCCGATACCTGATAAGGATATTTGTTTAGAATATCGCTGATATTCAGCTTTCCGGCTATATCCAAAATGCGGGGTTCTACACTCCCGGCAGGGACTTTATTGATTGCTAATGCCAGTGCAATGTTTTCTGAAATTGTCAATGTATCCAGCAAATTGAAGTCTTGAAATACAAAACCTAAATTCTCTCTGCGAAAGCGGGCAAGGGATTTTGGGTTGATTTCCGTTATATCTGTTCCCTCTAAAAAAATATGCCCTGCACTTACGGTATCAATCGTAGAAATACAGTTGAGCAGCGTTGTCTTTCCAGAACCGGACGCACCCATAATTCCGAGAAATTCTCCGGCTTCCACAGAAAAACTAATATCTTTAATGGCTTTGGTAATATTCCCCTCATTGCCATAATATTTCTGGATATGCTCCAGCTTCAAAATTGTATTCATCGGATAAACCTCCTTAACTGTTCCATACCCATATTGTAAATGGAGTATATCATTTTTTGTATCAAGTTTTCTTACACAGTTCTTACAAAAATGTAAGAAGTGCAGAACCTATCAGCCCTGCACTCCGATAATAAAATCATTCATTTGAAAGATAAGTGAAATCGTTGTTCCTCTGTTTTCGGAATAAGCAGTAAGTCCTATTCCCAGTTGATCACATAGACGCTTGCAAAGATATAAGCCAATTCCAGTAGAATTTTTCCCGGTTCGCCCATTCTGACCTGTAAATCCTTTTTCAAAAATACGGGGTAAATCACTTTTAGGAATACCTATCCCATTATCGCTGATAGATAGCACAATCTTGTCATTCGTTTTTGTCGCCCCAAAGTGCAAAATAGGCTGCTCTGCATGGTATTTGATTGCATTACCGATAATCTGATTTAAGATGAACCGCACCCATTTTTCATCGGTGTAAACTTTTGTTTCTATATCGTCTATCTGAATTGACATATTGCTTTGACGCAAAAGATACTTATTATCTGCGATTGCACTATGCACAACATCGCATAAATTGACTTCACGGACAGAATAGTCTTTTTCAGCGTGTTCACTCCGGGCATAGTAAAGTGCCTGTTCTGTATATTGATTGATATTCTCTAACTCTGCCAATACCTCTCTGGAAAAGGGAGAACGGTTATTCTCACACAGCAGCTTCATGGCTGTAATTGGTGTTTTTACTTCGTGTATCCATTGTTCAATGTATTCTTTATATTCCCTGCGTTCCCTCTGTACTTCGCCAATCCGTTCCAACATAGATTTTTCAGCCATTTTCATAATCTGGTAAAAAACCTGTTCATCAGCCCTTTCCGGCACTTGCATGATTTCCGGCAATAAATATCGTTCTTCTAATTGCTCCGTCATATTGAGCAATTTATTCAGATATTTTTTTCGTGAGAAATAAAATGCCAGCAAAGATAAAACAAGGACAATCGACCAGACTGCAAGAATAAACAGGACTGTCTGGATAGGATTATCGCTTGCAATCAGGAACAAAGCAAGGGCAAGCATACCCAGCAGATTGATTAAAATAACGGGGAGTTGATTTTTCAAATATTGTTTTCCACTCATAATGTATATCCTTGCCTGTGTTTTGTTTTAATGAAATCTACAAGTCCGATTGTTGCCAGTTTGTCACGAATACGAGTAATATTGACACTTAGGGTATTATCATCAACATAAAGCTGATTGTCCCAAAGAAAATCCACAATATCATTTCTGGAACAGATTTTTCCGGCGTTCTTAAAAAGGTAGTAGAGGATTTTCAATTCATTCTTTGTCAATTCTGCTTTCTGTCCTTTGTACTCTATCATGCTACTCTCCAAATGCAGGGTAGCTTCTTTCCACACATAAATTTCTGTTTGAGGGGAACGGTAGGCTTTCTTTAACAATGCAGCAATTTTAGCAAGAAGAATAGCGGGATTATAAGGCTTTGTGATAAACGCATCTCCACCCAGCATAATGCTGTTCAGTTCGTCCATATCTGTATTGCTGCTTGTTACAAATACAATCGGAATATCTGAAAAGGTGCGAATCCCCGAGCATATTTCAAAACCGTTATTCCCCGGAAGTTTTATATCCAGAATAACCAGATGTGGCGCAGCTTCTTTTAACTGCTCTATTGTTTGGGAAAAATCCGTAACTGCAAATACTTCATATCCATTCCCAGACAAAAGAGTTTTAAGCTGTGCTTGTATCGTAAAATCATCTTCAATGATTAGTATTTTTTCCTTCATAGAGATACCTCCCTGACACTTTATTATACTGTATCAGAGAGGCTTTCTCAATCCATATTGAAGAATAGTAACGGAATAATGGGCGGTTGTCTATCAAATTCTTGTATGTTACTTTACCGTACATGAGCATTATCACTTGTGCTGATAGTATCCATATAATTCTTTTCTTTTCCATTTGCAGTCAGATACTCAGAGAAGGAATAAGGATATATATTCATGATGACAAAACGGCCGCCCAGTGTAGAAGCAATTTCGCTGCTGAGCATTTTGCTGATACATCATGTAGGATTTGCCGGTTCTTCTGATGCCGACAAAACAATAGTTTATATTTTCTTTCAGAGGATAGTGTCTAACGATTATTGGGTTGTTTAGGTAAATATCCTTCGGCTGTCTTGTAAAGCATAAAATACAGACGTAGTGAAAAAATATGGTCGATTCAATACATTTTACGGTCGATTCATGACAATCCGCCCATTTGGAAAGAAATTCGTTGTACATTAGAAACAGGTAATCATGTACAACGAATTTTTTACATTAAAAGCAAAGGAGAAAAAGGAATGAAAAAGTTGAACAAATGGATAGCAGGATTGCTGTGTATGATGCTTGTCATAACCATGGTTGCAGGACTGGGTGTGACGGAAGTGAAGGCAGATGATGCGGTAACAACAGTAAGTACGTGGACTGATTTAAAAAATGCAATAAGTAATGGTGGCGACATTCAATTGACGAGTGATATTACAGCTGGAACGGGTGATAGTGCAATCTATGTAAGAAATACCGTAACGGTTGACCTTGCAGGACATACCATTGATCGCAGCTGCATAACTGCAACACAGGATGGCAATACATTTACTGTATTAGGAGGAAACCTGACAATTAAAGACACGAGTGCAGATCAAGCAGGACAAATTACTGGCGGATATAATGACAATAATTGTGGAGGTGGATGTATCTATGTAGACAGTGGTATTTTGAGACTGGAATCTGGAATTCTCACAGGAAATAAATGTGTAAATGTGGGTGCAACTGGTGTAGATCGAGGAGGAGCTGTTGGAGTTCACAGCGGTACATTTATAATGACTGGAGGAAAAATTTCAAATAATGAAGCCAGTTATGGAGCAGGGGTTATTGTCTTTAGTTCTGGTACATTTATAATGACCGGAGGAGAAATTACAGATAATACTGGTGATGCAGGAGAGAATGGAGCAGGTATATATGTGTACGAGGGACCTTCGTTGACAATTGGAGGAAATGCAAAGATTTACGGCAATAGAACGGCTGATGGAATGAATAGTAATTTAAGTGTTGGTAATGGCGAATCATCTAGTACAATAATAAATCTAAGTACAAATAGCCCATTAACATCAGAAGCAAAGATATGTATAAGAGTTTCCACGGATTCAAATGGAAAACAAATTACAACTTCTTGTAAAGATTTAAAGGACGTATTTGTCTCTGATAATGACAGTTATGAGATTACAACAAAAGATGGCGAAGAGGGTATCTTTTATACGAAAAAAAATCTTCTGGCGGCAGTTCCACACCATCCACTTCAACATCTTACAATCTAAGGGTAGGCGGAGTTGAAGTTACCAGTGCCAATACTTCCGGCACAGGCTGGAGTTATGATAATCAGACAAATACACTGACCTTAGATGGATTTAATTATGAAGGTAATGGAAGCGGAATCGAAATCGAAACCTTACAAGACCTGAACATAATAATTAAAAATGAAAATAGAATAAAAAATATAAGCAGTTCTTACAGTAGTAGTACAAATGGATGGAGTTGCGGAATATATGTTCATGGAAATTTAACCATAACAGGAGATGGGACACTTGATGTAACAGGTGGAACAGCAGATACCAGTCATGGTATTAGTGTGCTAGGAAAACTGGAAATTGATAGTCAGGGTACAATTATTGCCAAAGCACAGGCAACAGCAGGTACAAGTGGCATATATGCATATGATGGTATTGTTATTAAAAATGGTAATATTACAGCATATGCTGCAGAAGCAGCTTACAGTAGCCGTGGTATTGAATGTGATGGCGATATAACGATTAGTGGAGGAACTGTGGTAGCTAAGGCAGAAAAAGGAGAGATTTCCAGCTATGGATTAGAAAGTGGTAAAAAAATAACGATATCTCCAAATGCAGTTGTCACAGCATCTGGAGTTACCGCAGCATTAAATAAAAAACCAGAAGGATATACTGGTGAGATTGGTACAACTTTCGTAAGTAATAATACCAATCCAAATCCAACACCGACACCAGAACCAACACCAGCACCAGAACCAACACCGACACCAAGTGAACCATCAACAACGCAGGGTGAATCTACAACAACATCAACACCTGCTTCGACATCAACGGCAAGCACACAGGGCAGTCAGCAGGTTATACCAACCATTATTGAAGGTGCAGGCAGCAGCTATACGCAGGGAAGTGGAAATACAATTTATTTCCGTTCCAGTGATTCATTTGCAAACTTCCAGAAAGTTATGGTAGATAATGCAGAACTCAGTGCAGACTGCTATACGGCAACAGAAGGAAGTATCATTATCACTTTGAAACCGGAGTATTTAAGCACATTGGCAGCCGGAACACACAGTATTAGTATTGTTTCTGCAAATGGAGTTGCAACAGCAGACTTTGAAGTTCAGACAGCAGATACAACAGCAGTTTCACCGAAAACCGGAGATAACGATCAGGCAGCTTTGTGGATCACACTTCTCCTTCTTTCCTGTGGAGCATTGACCGCAGTTGGAATCAGAAAAAAAGTAAGATAAGCAAAAAATTAAAGTGAAATGAACGACAACATGAGCTATAAGAAAAACCTAGTACTCATCTGTCAATCAGCATGGTGAACTCAAAGATATTATCACTCTCTTTTTCTGTCAGGTACAGAGCATCGAGATTAGTTAAACCGATTAATTTTTTGATTTTTTCATTAACGCTTTGATTCTGAGAAATATTGATATTGGTTCCATCACCTTTGTCAACAGCCCTGAAGTCACGCATAAAATTTACAAGATCATAGGAACTGAGCTTGTTTTTGAAACATTTGATTTCCAGGATTCTTAAAAGAAACAAGCTAAGGCAGCAGATTAAAAAATGCCCTGCAAGGATATTAAATTTTCCAGTAAAATCAAGGTTTTTTAGGTATCTGCGCGATTTGAGATGTATGAGGAAATTTGAAAACATCGGAACTGTATGAAACCGATTGACATGAAAAAAAGTGTATTGTATAATCAGAATCGCTCATCGGAGGGCAACTTGTTCGTTTAGAAACAATAGCTGGATAAGATGGCAGATTGAAATATCTGCTTTTCTTATCCGGCTTTTTTTGTGTGACAGGAAATTACTGCCACAACCTATCATTTTCAGGAGGAATATATGGAAACAAACACATCATTTACAGAAGGAAAAATCTTAAAACCTTTGATCTTATTTGCATTTCCTGTCTTGCTGGCGTTATTTCTGCAGGCGATGTATGGCGCGGTAGACCTGCTCATAGTGGGAAAATTTGCTTCATCCGCAGATGTATCCGCGGTTTCGACAGGTTCTCAGATCATGACTACATTAACAAATCTGATCAGCAGTTTCGCAATGGGAACCACAATTTTGCTGGGACAGCAGATCGGAAGCGGAAAAAAAGAGGAAGGCGGACGAACCGTAGGAACAGCAATTGTCATGTTTGCGGCGATCGCAGTGGTCATGTCGATCATTATGGTTGTTTTTGCGCCTTCAATCAGTCAGATCATGAACGCGCCTGAGGAAGCATTTCAAAAGACCGTTGATTACATCAGAATTTGCGGCGGAGGTATGTTAGTCATTGTTGCCTACAATCTGATCGGCTGCATTTTCCGTGGACTGGGCGATTCTAAGACACCGCTTATCACAGTCGCGATTGCATGTGTTTTTAACATTGCGGGAGATCTGATCCTATGTGCAGGCTTTCACATGGGAACACAGGGCGCTGCGATTGCAACAGTGTTTGCGCAGATTGTGAGCGTGGTAGTTTCGTTTTTCCTGATCTGTAAAAAAGAGCTGCCTTTTACCGTAAAAAATAAAAATATTCGGATTCATAAAGTATATTTGAAGAAAATGGTTGGTTTTGGGGCGCCGATTGCATTGCAGGATCTGCTTGTGAGCATTTCATTTTTGATCATTCTGGCAATCGTAAATTCTATGGGAGTCATTGCCTCGGCAGGTGTCGGTGTCGCAGAAAAAGTGTGTGCATTTATCATGCTCATATCGTCTGCTTTCATGCAGTCCATGTCGGCATTTGTGGCACAAAACTATGGCGCAGGTCAGATTACAAGAGCCAGAAAAGCCTTGCATTACGGCATTGCCGTTTCTTTTTCCATTGGCGTGGTAATGTTTTTGATCACGTTTTTCCATGGAGATGCGCTGGCAGGAATTTTCTCCTCGGATGGGGAAGTGGTTTTTGCAGCGGCAGATTATCTCAAGGCATATGCGATCGACTGCCTGTTTACAGCTATTTTCTTCTGCTATACCGGATTTTACAATGGTATCGGTAAGACACGATTTGTCATGATCCAGGGAATCCTTGGCGCATTTTGCGTCAGAGTTCCGGTGTCTTATATTATGAGCATCCAGCCGGAAACATCGCTGTTTCATATCGGGCTGGCAACACCGATGTCGTCAGCCTTGCAGTTGATTCTCTGCGTTGGATTCATGCTCTTTTTGAGAAAAAAGGGGATGTTAGACGATAAAAAAATTTAATCGTCTCTATTTTCTTTCCCATTGAAAATTCTGGATTGTTTTATGGTACAATGCGTTTAAACATTTGAACAAAGAAAGGAATTATATATGGATATCTTAGAGTTAATGAAGGAAAGACACAGGACATGAGGTTAAATAATGCAGTCGAAAGAGATAGAGCAGCTTGCTTCTGAGTTTGAAAAATGCCAGAGAATACTCATTGCGCTTGGCGATGAAAACAGGCTTCACATGATTCCGGAAAAGATGAATAAAACCGCATAAAGATGTGAAAAGACAGGGATTGATGACCATGATTTTGTATTGGTGATTGATTCCTGTTTTGTAATATTATGATAGGGCGAGTTTAAATTATTTCTTGACAATAGCGTTATAGAACCATATAATTACCAATGGTAATTAACAAAGGCAATTATATAGCACAATGTAAAAAAGGAACCGATAGTATGAACGAAGAAAAAATAAAGAGAATGTTGGATGCCTGCTATCTTGCAAAAAGGACGAGGGAACTGCTCCCGGAACTGCCGGAAGGAGTCACACCAGCGTATATACAGTACATGGATGTGATCCACAAGTTACAGGAGAAGAAAGAGAGAGTAAAAGTATCGGATATCAGTGACACATTAAAGCTGCCAAGACCGGGGGTGACAAGAACGGTCAAGGAAATGGAAAAAAAGGGCTATCTCACGAAATATGCGTCTGAGGAGGACGGTCGGATCACATATGTTTTCATTACAGAAAAAGGTGAGGAGTTATCGGATAAGTACGATAAAAATTATTACAGCCGGCTTTTGAAATATATGGATCATATTTCCGAAGAAGAAGCGGATTGTATGATTTCGACCATAGAAAAATTTTATAAAGTCATGAGCGAAAGGAGAGTTGACATTGAATAGTTCAAAATCAGATTTTACACAGGGAAGTATTTTAGGAAAGCTGCTGCCATTTATGCTGCCAATCTTAGGCGCATTAGTATTGCAGGCGGCTTACGGTGCAGTTGACCTTCTGGTCGTTGGAAGGTTTGGAACAACATCGGGGCTTTCAGCCGTATCAACAGGAAGCCAGGTGTTAAACTTAGTCACTTTTGTTATTACGCAGTTTGCAATGGGTATCACTGTTTTGATCGCACGGTATATCGGGGAGAAAAAACCGCAGTATATTGGAGCTTTGATCGGTGGAGCAACAATTATTTTTGCAATTGTTTCTGCGGTACTTTTTGTAGTTATGATCGGGTTTGCACAGCCGATTGCAGTGCTGATGCAGGCACCACAGGAGGCTGTGGAACTGACATCGTCTTATGTGCGTATCTGCGGTGGCGGAATTTTTTTCATTGTGGCGTACAATCTGCTCGCAGCTATTTTCAGAGGCTTAGGTGACAGCAAATCTCCATTATTATTCGTTGCAGTTGCATGTGTGGTAAATATCGCAGGAGACCTGATTTTAGTGGCAGGACTGCATTTAGACGCAGCCGGAGCTGCAATCGCAACTGTAACAGCACAGGCGGTCAGCGTCGTTTTTGCATTATTTTTACTGGTAAAAAGAGAACTTCCATTTAAAATCACCAGACAGGATTTTAAGATCAACACACATTGTATAAGAGCATTAAAAGTCGGTCTGCCGCTTGCTATGCAGGAGTTCTTGACACAGATCTCATTCCTTGCACTCTGCGCATTTGTCAACCGGCTTGGACTCGCAGCTTCCTCCGGATATGGTGTTGCCTGCAAGGTCGTTAACTTCGCAATGCTGATTCCAAGTTCTCTGATGCAGTCCATGGCATCCTTTGTATCGCAGAACGTGGGTGCCGGAAACGAAAAAAGAGCGAAAAAAGCAATGTTTACCGGCATGGGCGTTGGAATTGTGATCGGCTGCATTGTATTTGCATTTGTTATGTTTAAGGGAGATCTTCTGACCGGAATCTTCACAACAGACGCAGCCGTTGTGCAGAATGGTTATGATTATCTGAAAGGGTTTGCGTTGGAAACGATCGTGACAGCCGTTCTATTCAGTATGGTCGGTTATTTCAACGGACATGATAAAACGGTCTGGGTTATGGTTCAGGGACTCGTCCAGACGCTTCTTGTGCGTCTGCCGCTGGCATATTATATGAGTATCCAGCCAGATGCGAGCCTCACCAAGATCGGTTTTGCGGCTCCGGAAGCAACGATATTCGGAATTGTGCTGAATGTGATCTTCTATCTGTGGACGAACCGGAAACGGAATAATTTATAAGCAAAAGCCCTGAAGTTGCAGCTTCAGGGCTTTTTGCGATGTAGCGTTATCATCATAACATATAATGCGTATGTTAATACTTTTTATGGTATACTTCAGATATAAATTTAGGAAAGAAAAGAGGAACCAATAAATGAAAATTGTGATTATTAACGGAAGTGCAAGAAAAGGCAATACATTAACTGCAATTAATGCATTTATAAAAGGTGCATCTGGAAAAAATGAGATCGAAGTGATTCAGCCGGACAAGTTAGATATCAGCCCATGCAAAGGATGTGGCGTCTGTCAATGTAATAAAGGCTGCGTAGATCAGGATGATACCAATCCTACAATTGACAAAATTGTGGCAGCAGACATGATCCTTTTTACAACACCAGTGTATTGGTGGGGAATGTCCGCACAGTTAAAGCTGGTTATAGACAAATGTTATTGCAGAGGATTACAGATAAAAGGGAAAAAGGTTGGTGTTATTGTCGTAGGCGGATCACCGGTAGACAGTATACAATATGAACTGATTCAGAAACAGTTTGACTGCATGGCTCACTACCTGTCATGGGATATGCTTTTCCAGAAATCCTATTATGCAACTGCAAAAGATGAATTATCAAAAAATGCGGGTGCAATGGAAGACCTGGAAAAATTAGGCGCAGAGCTGGCATAGGGAAAAACCAGTCTATCATGAGATTTCAAAAGGAGAGCAGGAAAAATGACAGAAAAAGAGAAAATGACGGCAGGAAAAATTTACGATCCTTCCGATGAAGAACTTGTAAAATTAAGAACAAAAGCCCATAGATTAAGTAAAGAATATAATGAACTTCTTGAAACAGACGAGAAACGTTCCGAGATTCTGAAAGAAATGGGAATCATAGGTGATTCGTTTTACTTGCAGGGACCAGTACAGTTTGATTATGGCTGTCTGACATCTATCGGTGCAAATGTATTTATGGGACCAAATGTGTCACTTCTTACCCCGATGCATCCGCTCCGCTGGCAGGATCGCAACCAATATCAGAAACAGAATGGAACACTTACCGATAAGGAATACGCCAGACCGATTACCATTGGCGATAACTGCTGGATCGCAGGAAATGTTACAATCTGTGGTGGTGTTACGATCGGCGAGGGCTGTGTGATCGGTGCTGGAAGCGTCGTTACCAGAGATATTCCGGCAAATTCACTTGCAGTTGGTGTTCCATGCCGCGTGATCCGCGAGATTACGGAAGAAGATGCGCTGGAAAATCACCCGGAGTTGTTCTAAAAAAAATCAGCTATAATCAAAACCTATAACAAACCCAAGGAATCTTCTATAACAAAAACAATTGACAAAATAATATCAGATGATTATAATTCCCCATATAAAGTAATTCCTACATAACATATCAAATAAGTAGGAAATAAGAAAGGGGAAAATCATATGAAGACAAATACAATCGTAATGAACAAAAACCAGATGTGTTGCTGTTGTATGTGCTGTATGGATGAATACGGTTTTATTTTCATATGATTTATACACCTGAGTGTTTTGGAGAAAAGAAGAAGCAGGCAGTTGTGATAACCATATGACAACGACCTGCTTCTTTCTTTATGTGTATACTCTTTGGAATTAACGTATGAAAGTGTATAACAGAAAGGTATAAAAATGTTAGAGATCAAAAACCTTTCCAAAAGTTTTCATGAGAATAAAGTATTAGACCATATTAATTTAAAAATTGAAAAAGGCGATGTTGTCGGAATTATCAGCCCTTCCGGTACAGGAAAATCAACCTTATTAAGATGCATCAACCAGTTGGAGATCCCGGAGGAGGGGGAGGCAGTTTTTGGTGGAAAAACGGTCGATCTTTCCAAAAAACACAAAGACAGCCTGGAATTCCGTAAGATTACGGGCATGGTGTTCCAGAGATTTTATCTGTTTGAGAAAAAGACAGCGTTGGAAAATGTTAGGGAAGGTCTTATGGTTGTTCAGAAAAAGAGCAAAGCAATTGCTTTAAAAGAATTAGAGCGTGTTGGAATGGCATCATGGGAAAATCATTATCCAAAACATTTGTCCGGAGGACAGCAGCAGCGTGTCGCAATTGCCAGAGCACTTGCCCTAAAGCCGGAATTACTCCTGCTCCACGAGCCGACTTCAGCCTTAGACCCGGAGCTTATTATGGTGGCGACACCGGAAATATTTTTGCTGTCTTAGATGGAGAATTAGAAGGAGATCCGGTTATTTTTTGCGCACATATGGATGTTGTAGAACCTTGGAGCGGCAAAAAATCTGTTTTGGAAAAAGACGGAACAATACATTCTGCAGGGGATACTGTGCTTGGTGCAGATGACATCAGTGGTATTCTGGAAATCCTCTATTGTGTACAACTTGTTCTTGACAGTGGAAAACCTCATAAAAAAATTGAAATTCTGTTTACAATTGGTGAGGAATTATATGTCAAAGGTTCGGATGTTTTTGACTATTCGAAAGTAACCGCAAAACAGGCGTATGTGCTTGATCTGTCTGAAGAGACGACGTTTAATATCGGAACGATTCAGGGTGGAACAGCGACAAACATTATGCCGGACTGCTGTGTGCTGACCGCCTATGAGACACCACTTGAGAGCAAGTCAGTGACCGATTTTCAAAAAGCCTGTGAAATCTTAGGATTTTCCGGTGAACTTACAGGTACGTTCGGCGGAAGTGATAACAACAGTTTTGCAAAAAACGGAATCGAAGGGCTTGTTTTATCGAATGGAATGTATAATGCACATTCGACACGTGAATACACAACCGTCGACGATCTTTATAAAGGAGCAGAGCTGATCGGACAGCTTATTTTATTATAAAAAGAAATTTTGGTCGTATTCTGTTGAAGATTGTTGTTTTCGCATATAGCTATCTTGTGTAAGTTATGGTAAAATAGCCACAGAGAGCGTCAAGGAGGACGCAATAGTGGGAGGTAGCTCTTATGGATAAGAACAGCGAAAAAAATGTCAGGTTCCGCATAAATATTACATTGTTAATTGCGGTAGTTTTACTGGTTGCAGATTTGTATGCAATGATCAATATGCCTCAGAAATTTATTATTCTGGCGATCATTACAGCATTGTTTCTGGTTGCAATCTATTTTTTGGTAGATTCCATTTCAATTTATCTGATGGCAGAAAAGAATCGCAAAGAAGAACAGTATGATAGTATTTTTAAATCAGAAAAAGCGTCTTATCTTTTATTGAGGAAAACATTTGATGATCTGTATGAACTCATTGAAAAAGGAAACCAGTCCCGGAAAGCAAATGTGGAGGATATTATCCACGCACAGAAAGCAGTAGCAAAGGTTTCCATTGGAAGAAGTAAAGAGAATGCAGATGCACTGATGAATTCCAATGACCACATCATGGAAAAGATTTCGATGTTAGAGGCTGTTTTATCAGACAATGTTTCGCATCCGGCACCGGAAACTAATAAAAATGACAGCGCATATGCACAGAATATTTTAGACAATCAGAATAAAATATTACAGCAGCTGGAAGTTTTGCAGAATACATTGAATACGATCGGAGCTGATGCAAAGATAGCAGCAGAGTCTGCAAAACAGAACTTTTTTACCGAGGAACGTATCTTGGCAGAAGAGAATAAAATTGAAAAAGAAGAACCTTCTCTGATGGAGGAGACACCGGTCGAAGAGGAACCGTCCGTGATGGAGGAGACACCGATCGAAGAAGTTCCATCTGATATGGAGGAAACATCAATTGGTAAAGAAGAAGTTTCTTCTCCGGAGGAAGATTTATCCAAGTATGATGATATTATGGTAGATACTTTGACGGATTCGGATGATAATGTTCCGGTCGAGAAGATTCCATTGGAAGATGAAACAGTTGTAGATGATGAGCCGGCAATGCCTGATCTGTCAGATCCGAATAAGGTTATGACACCGGATGAGATCGCAGCATTGATTGCAAACTTATAATAGAAGAAAGACTTCGGTGTAAAGTAAAAAATAATATTTAAGAGAATAAAAAATCTGTCATACAAATGCAATTTTTGTATGGCAGATTTTTTGTGTAACAGGAAAAACGTTCCCGATCATTATTCGGCAGTGATTTTTACGATTTCTTTGATAACCGAAACAGCGGTATCCATACCTTCTACACTGATATGTTCAAATGGTCCGTGGAAACCATAGCCGCCGGTTCCGAGGTTCGGACAAGGAAGTCCCATAAAACTTAATCTGGCGCCGTCTGTACCACCGCGGACTGGGCGGGAGACTGGTTCCAGACCAACGTTTTTGATTGCTTTTTTTGCAATTGCAACGACATATTCATTCTTTTCAATGACTTCCAGCATATTGCTATAGGAATGCTGAATGTTCAATTTTACAGTGTCTGCGTGATATTTTTCATTCATTTTTTGCTCAATGCCACGCAGGGTATCAAGACGTTTTTCAAAAGTGGCTTTGTCATGGTCACGCACGATATAATTCACTTTAGCGTGGGCGATGTCTCCGCTAAAATCAGTCAGATGATAAAATCCCTCTCTGCCTTCGGTGTGGGCAGGAGTCTCATTTTCAGGGAGAAGAGATGCAATCTCACAGCCGACAAGGGCAGCGTTGATCATAATATCTTTTGCCTCTCCAGGGTGGACATTGACGCCATTGATCTCAAAAGAAGCACTTGCGGCATTGAAGTTTTCATAGGCAACTTCGCCCTCGTAGTCGCCGTCAACGGTGTAGGCAAATCTGGCTTTAAAATAGTCAAGGTCAAATAAATCAGCACCGCTTCCGACTTCCTCGTCCGGTGTGAAGCCGATCCAGATGTCGCCGTGAGGTATTTTTTCTGTGATGATCTGTTCCACTGCCGTCATGATCTCGGAAACCCCGGCTTTATCGTCAGCGCCGAGCAGGGTTGTTCCATCTGTAGTGATCAGTGTGCGTCCTTTTAATGTTTTAAGTGTAGGGAAATCGGATATTTTCAGATAAGCGCCGCTTCCTTTTAAAAGAACATCATTGCCGTCATAATCCGGAATGATCTGTGGTTTGACATCTTTTCCAGAAAAATCAGGAGCAGTGTCCATATGGGAAATAAAACCGACAGCAGGCTTGTCAGCATATCCTTTCGTTGCCGGCAGCAGTCCGTAAACATAGCAGTGATCGGTTAAAGTGACTTTCTCTAAACCGAGATCGCGCAATTCCTGTTCTAACACTTTTCCTAACTCAAACTGTCTTTCCGAAGATGGAATCTGTCGGCATTCCTCGTCAGAAGTTGTCCAGTAAGAGACATATTTTAATAATCGTTCTTCAACACGCATGTGAAACCTCCTTATAAAATGGTGCCGTATTTATTTTGATATAAAATCAAGCCGGGCACACATAGTTATAAAATACCATAAAATAGTGAAATAGGAAATATTAGAAAAGGATTTCTTGACAATTGTGTATACATCAGTTACATTCAATATTGCAGATAGCAAAATCTTTTTTTCAAATAAGTGTTATAGTACGAGTTATTTCTGCCAGATCGGCATGAAATCCTAAAAAATTGTTAGATACAGATATTGAGGGCTTTCCGGAAACTTCGCAAAGAAAGAGAGGAAGGTTTGGGCGAGAAAGATACAACAGAAAAAATACTTGCAGATTATAATGATGTATTTGCAGACATCATAAATGGTCTGGTATTTAAAGGAGAACAGAAGGTAACACCAGAGTCCTTAGAAAATATAAGTACAAGATCTGTGTATAAAGGCAGGAAAAATAAACTGCATGAACAGGAAAGGGATATCGTCAAACTCTGGAAAGAGCGTGATATTGAATTTGCCATATATGGCATGGAAAATCAAACTTTACCGGAGAAATATATGCCGCTTCGTATATTAGGTTATGATGGTGCCACTTATCGCAGTCAATTGCAGAAGAAAAGAAAAAGACCAGTTGCAGTATTGACAATTGTTTTATATTTTGGTACAGATAAGATGTGGGATAAACCAACGCATTTAAAGGATGTGATATACATTCCGGAGGGTTTGGGAGAGTATGTTAATGACTATAAAATCACAGTTTTTAATATTGCATGGTTGACGGAAGAAGAGATTGCAAGATTTAAAAGCGATTTTAAAATTGTAGCCAATTTCTTTGTACACAAGAGAAAGAATAAAGATTATGTTTCAGATGACAAAACAGAAATTAAACATGTGGATGAAGTATTAAAATTATTATCTGCTATGACGGGGGATGAGCGTTATGAAGAAATTCTGGCAGAGAAGGAGAAAGGAGAGTACAATACTATGGATACAGTAGCAGAACATCTTGTAAATATGGGTGAGGCAAGACTAGGAAAACTTATAAATCTTTTATTGCAAAATAATAGAATAGAAGATGTAAAAAAGGCTTCTGTTGATAAAGAAGCCAGAAAGAAATTTTACAAAGAATTTGGAATTATTGATTAATGAGGAGGGACGGTTCGCAAGGACTGTCCCTTTGAAAAATATAAAATTAAAAATATAAAAACAGTACTCGACAAAATACGAAATAATTTATAAAAAAATAGTTGCATTTCTAAAAAAAGTATTATATAATAACATTCGTCGCTGGAAGACATGCGCCACTAGCTCAGCTGGCAGAGCACCTGACTCTTAATCAGGGTGTCCAGGGTTCGAACCCCTGGTGGCGCATTACGAAGTATCGGTTTTATAGCATAGGCTATGGGGTCGGTGCTTTTTTTATGTTTGAATTCAAATTTAAAATTTTGAAGAAAATCACAAAAAGTTCACAAAAAAATTAGCACTCACATCTTGACAGTGCTAACAAACAGGTGTATAACATAGTCAGAACAAAGGAAGAGGGAACAAAAGAGAAAGAAAGATTCCCCGAGTTCCTTAATCTGTTAGTTCCAAAGAAACAAGGTTAATGAGCATACGAATATCCACAAAAAAGTGGACAGATAGAAAAGGAGAGATGACTTATGTTAATGCCTAGTATTTTTGGAGAGAGTTTATTTGATGATTTTGACAATTTAATGAATTTTTCATTCCCGGATGTTGATAAAACATTGTATGGCAAACATGCAAAGAATATGATGAAGACAGATGTTAAGGAGAAAGATAATGGCTATGAAGTAGCAATTGATCTTCCGGGATTCAAGAAAGATGAGCTTCATCTTGAGTTGAATGATGGATACCTGACTATCAGTGCCGAGAAGGGACTCGATAAGGATGAGAAGGATAAGAATGACAAATACATCAGACGTGAACGTTATGCAGGCAGCATGAGCCGAAGCTTTTATGTTGGTGAGAACATGAAAGAGGAAGATATCCATGCGAAATACGAAAACGGTATCCTGACCTTAGATGTTCCGAAAGAACAGAAGAAAGCTGTTCCGGAAAAACGTTACATTGCAATTGAAGGATAAATAGAATGCCCGATATCAATGGTGTAAAACCATTGGTATCGGGCGTTTTTTCTATCTCGATGCGATCAGTTTGCAGATTGGATTTCCTTTGGAAGAAAATTTTTCTTCGTATTCCGTCATGACGTTTCCTTCGTTTAAGATAGGATCATGGTGTAAGTCTCTGGTGGAAGCGTCTAATTCCCAGCCGGCTTCCGGAACTTCCTCTAATGAAAATGTGAAAAGATCCTGATTGTCAGTCTTAAATTCCAGATGTCCTTCTTTTTTCAAAATCAGGTCATAGCGCGCGAAAAACTGTCTCGAAGTGAGACGTCTCTTGGCGTGGCGGTCTTTCGGCCAGGGATCGGAGAAGTTTAAGTAAATACGGTCGACTTCGTCTTTGGCGAAAACCTCTGCAACATCGGCGGCATCCATACAGATGAATTTAATATTTGGCAGTGGATTTAACTCCATTTTCTGTAAAGCGCGTAAAAGTACGCTGGAGTAACGCTCGATACCGATGTAGTTAATATTTGGGTGCAGGGCAGCCATGTCCATGATAAAACGGCCTTTTCCCATCCCAATCTCGATATGAAGCGGCTGCACTTTGTCAAAACAGTCCTGCCAGTGTCCTTTCTGATCTTCTGGATTTTTGATACAGTATCCACTGTTTAAAATAGCTTCCTCTGCGCCTGGAATATTTCTTAATCTCATAAAACAACCTTTCTATATTATGTAAACTATAAATTTTTTCCTGAAATATATTTTCAAACGATCCGTGCAATAAAAGCACAGCATCGTGAAACAATCGTTTATATTCTACAATAAGAAAACACTAACTTTCAAGTGTGCATTTGCAGATTCAGACGATAAAAATGAAACTGTTTACCAGAAAACAAAATATAATCTTAAAATCATGAAAAATTGTTGCATGTATTTTTTTCAACGATTATACTAATAATGTTCATATGATATTGATAGATTATTGGAGTTTTTATGATGTTGAAAAATAGATGGAAAAAGGCGGCATGCCTGCTTCTTACGATAGTTTCTACTGCCTGTCTTGGAAAAGTGGATGTCAAGGCGGCGGATTACTGGCCGGATGCGCCGGAAACACTCTCGCCGAGTGTTATTTTAATGGAAGAATCCACAGGTACGATCCTTTATGAGAAAAACAGTGATGAAGCGCATTATCCGGCGAGTATCACGAAGATCATGACAACGCTTTTAGCATTGGAAAATGGAAACTTAAGCGACATGGTTACATTTTCGGATGACGCGATCAATAATACAGAGGGTTCCGGGATCGCCAGAGATTATGGCGAGCAGATGACATTAGAGCAGTGCCTGTATGGTGTGATGTTAGAGTCGGCAAACGAATGTGCCTACGCTGTGGCAGAGCATGTGGGCGGCACAGTAGAGAAATTTGTGGATATGATGAATGCCAAGGCAAAAGAGCTGGGCTGCACCAACACACATTTTGCCAATCCACATGGTCTGCAGGACGAGAATCATTATACGACCGCACATGACATGGCGCTGATCGCACAGGCTGCTTATCAGAATGAGACATTCCGTATCATTATCGGGACGAAGATGTATACGATCCCTCCGACCAATAAGCATGCGGAGGAAACGGTGTTAAGAAATCATCACGACATGCTCTGTACTTACCACAATGCGAACCGCAAGTACTTATATCCGTACTGTGTCGGCGGAAAGACCGGATACACGGCGACCGCAAACAGCACTCTGGTGACTTATGCGGAAAAAGATGGCATGACTTTGATCTGTGTGGTAATGAACACGCAGTCACCGAATCAGTTTATTGATACGGTAAACTTATTTGATTATGCATTTGACAATTTTCAGGTGCTGAATGTATCGGAAAATGATACGGATTACAGCGCAGAGGCAACGGTGGATAATGGCAATCTGAACAATATTGCGCCATTTGTGGAGCTTGATAAAGATGCCGTCATTGTTCTGCCGAAAACAGCAGAATTTTCAGATACCTCATCTTCCGTGGAATATAATGACAGCGATTCGGAGATCGCAGGGAGCATCACATATACTTATGCGGGAAGAAATGTAGGAAAAGCAGATATTAAGACAACCGGCGTGGTCGTGGAAGGCTATGCATTTGACAATGAGTCGACCGAGGAGGAGGAACAGGAAGCAGTCTCCACGGTGCAGGTGAAACCGATTGTTGTGGTATTACTCATTGTTGCAGTGATTTTGCTTGGTGTACTTTTATTTTTCTTAAAACGTTTTTACGATAATTACTATATTATCAAACACAACAGAGCCGTTCGTAGAGACAGAAAAGATCAGAGACGAAGAATCAGAAAAAAACGTAGAAGACGCAGAAGATGGAGATAAAGCATGTCGGAGTCATATGCAGTCAGTGAAAAAAGAGAGTTGCTGTTAGACAAAGTAAAGAAGTTTATTCTGGATAATGGCGGAATTGTAAAAAAGAACCAGCTTGCCGGGCTGGGGATCGATTATCGCAGAATCCTTGATTTTGTGGAAAAAGGGGATATTCTGCGCGTAAAAAGCGGTTATTATGCAGTTCATCTCAGTGATTTTACAGAGGAGGAGCTTGTGGCAAAGCTGTTTCCGGACTGCGTGCTGAATCTGGAAAATGCGCTATATGCGTATGGCTATATCAAAAAGAAACCGTATGGCTGGCGGCTTGCGGTGGATAAGAATACTTCCAAATCACGGTTTAAAATGGATTATCCGAAGATTATTCCGATGTACGCAGAGCCGGATACTTTGGAGCTTGGAGTGACAGAAATACAGCTTTCTGATGTGACAGTCCGGATTTTTGAAAAGGAAAGACTGATCTGTGAATGCTTAAAATACGAAGACAAGATGGATCGGGAAAGATTCAAAGAAGGACTGATGGCTTACATAAAAGATCCGAAGAAGGATATCGCAAAACTGATGTATTATGCAAAAGAGCGTAAAGTTGTGAAAAAAGTTCAGAATATGATTGGAGTCTGGCTTTAAATGGAACAGAACCTACTTACGAAGAAGAAGTTAAAAGAAAAAAGCATAGAGTATCAAATCCCATTTGCAAATCTGCTGGAAGGATTTTTGCAGGAAACACTGATGTTCCAAATTCTGGAAACCGATTTTGCAAAGCGGTTATGGCTGAAAAACCGTGAGGCTTTTGACCTCGACAGTTATCGAAAGGAGTGGCAGAAGCCACTTCATTTTGTATACGGGCAGGATGATGGGAAAGAACAGCAGGTATTGGACGAAAAGTGGATCACTGATTTTGCAGAGGCGATCTGCGCGAAACGGGAATATCATATCCGCTGGAATTATTCTGTGGAAAAAGAGGAACAGGACTATCTGGTTTACATAACTGGAGAATGGGAGGAAATGAAGGTTCCGCTTACCATCCGTATTAGTCCATTGGTATATGATGCAGCAAAGCCGGAAAAACAGGAGCTGCAGTCTGTATTTTTTGAGAAGAAATGTGCAGCGTATCAACATTTTCCGGTTGAAACATATCTGGCAGAACAACTTTTTACAATCCTCAAATATCTGGAACTGATTCCTTCTATGGAGGTATATGATACAACATTTCGTCTGCTGAAGCAGGAAACTGTCGATGGACGGCATATTTACGAGACACTCTCTTTTTTCTGCGAAAAAGAGGAAGTGATTCCACAGGAAAAAAGGATTGAAATGCTGGCATCTTATGAAACCTACACCTATATGAAAAAACGGTGGGAAAAATATATAAGGAAGCAGGGAACAGAGGATATTTCCTGGGAAACAGTATTGCATCGGATCATTGCTTTTTTAAGTCCTGTCTGGAATACAATGTGCAGAGACGAGGTGTTCTTTGGAGACTGGATGCCGGATCTGGAACGATATTTATAAGAGGCTGCCCACGGGCAGCCTCTTATGGTTCTTATTGTTTACTCAGATATTCCCGAAGGAATGTGACAATATTTTTCAGTTTGTTCAGTTCAAAGACTGGGAGGGAAGTCTCTGCATGATACGGAAAATCAGCAAGTACAGCGATCAGATCTTTTTCTGCAAATAACGGCGTTTCCGACCAGTCCTTTCGTAGAATTTCAATTTTATTCGGCGCATCTGAACCAAAATTTTCCGTCAGTACAAGGTCAGCCCCGGAGAGGGACGAAGAGAGATTTTCCAGTGTCGGCTCAAAAAAGACGTTTTTAAATACGACAGAGGAATCCTCTTTGATGAGGTGTACGACTTTTAATCCCTCGCGCTCTAATAAAGGAAGCAGACGTTCAATAAGAGGCGTCATGATCGTTCCCGGTTTTGCAACAAAGGAGATTACCGGGGTTGTATGCAAAAATAAATCTCTGGTGTCTTTAAAATATTCAATCAACGCCTGAGAAGAATTTGGCTGTACAATTCCGCTTAAAATACGAAGCGCATGATAATAATTATCTCTAGTGTCCAGATTATAGTACTGGATATCGATCGGTGTCGGTGCTGCCTCGGCGATCGCGGACTCGGTCACGTATTTGGTGTTGCATTTCTCCCGCAGGGTGTTGAACGTGAGCTGGTGGAGCAGGAGACATTTTCCGATGGTTGTAATGCAATTTTTGGAGTAGGCTGCAGTTGCAGTTTCGAGATAGGAAGCTTTTCCCTCCAGCGTGCAGATATCAGCGTTACCGAGCTCTGAGAGCAGGGCAAGCCCTGTTTTCGGTTCCAGAAATGGGGTGTCCACGGACATAAAAAATGCACGTTCCTCATCGATCATGGATAAGCCGGAAAAAATGCCGGACATTGGTCCCTGATTCGGATAGATATCCGGGATTTCAGTTACGGGAAGCTTCAGATGGGAGTAATCCCCCTTTATTTTTACCGAGAGATAGATCCTGGAAAAATACGGCTGAAATTTTCTGACAAGATATTCAATTAAACAGGTGTCCCCAAAAGGAAGAAGAGCCTTATCGGTTCCCATCCGAGTGCTGTTTCCGCCACAGAGGATCACAAGCGCATTTTCCATAATATACCTCCGGAATGTTATTGTTTGATCCGCAATCTAAAATACTATAGCATAGGAAATACTTTTTTTTCAAGAGTAATGAGTGGATGGTAATGCAAGTCATTGCTGAATCTGTGGGGAAAGTGTGTTATACTAGGGTATATCAGTATGTATCTGGTATTATATACTGATATGGATATCGAACATCAGGAGCAGGCTTACATGAAGTATTTGATAGATGATTTAGAGGAATATGCGCAGTCGGACTATTATCCGTTCCATATGCCGGGACACAAAAGAAAAAGTCTGTCGTTTCCCAATCCGTATGAGATTGATATCACGGAGATTGACGGATTTGACAATCTGCATCATGCGACCGGTATGATAAAGGAAGCCGAAGTGCGCGGAGCAGAGCTTTACCATTCAAAACGGTGCTTTTTTCTTGTAAATGGAAGTACCTGTGGCTTGCTGGCTGCCATCAGTGCTGCTACGAGGCGCGGGGACAAGGTATTAGTCGCAAGAAATTGTCACAAAGCAGTCTATCATGCATTATATATGAATGAACTGCAGGCAGAATATCTGTATCCTTCTATCACAAAAAATGGAATCCAGGGGCAGATCACAGCAGAGCAGGTGCAGGAATCGCTATATGAAAATCCGGATGCGGTGGCAGTGATCCTCACTTCCCCGACGTATGAGGGGATTGTTTCAGACGTGGCAAAGATTGCAGAGGTGTGCCATGAACATGGGATTCCGCTTATCGTGGATGAAGCCCACGGAGCACATTTTGGATTCGGAGGCGGTTTTCCGGAAAATGCCGTAAAACTTGGCGCAGACGCAGTGATTATGAGTTTACATAAGACATTGCCGTCGTTTACCCAGACAGCGCTGCTGCATCTGACGTCTGATCTTATTGATGAGAAACGGGTGGAGCGGTATCTGTCCATTTACGAGACGAGTTCACCATCCTATATTTTTATGGCAGGAATGGATTCATGTATCCGGCTGATCGCAGAACATGGGCAGCAGCTCTTTGCAGATTACAGAAAGCGTCTGACAGCTTTTTATGAGAAAACAGCCGATTTAAAATACCTGCATGTCATGCAGAATGAAGATTTGAGTATTGAGGAAGCATTTGACTGGGACGATTCCAAACTGGTCATTTTTGCGGAGAGAGCCGGGATGACAGGGGATGAACTGCATCAGATCCTTTTGAAAAAATACCATTTACAGATGGAGATGGTTTCCGGTTATTATGTGCTGGGAATGACAAGTCTGATGGATGAGGACGAAGGATTGGAGCGTCTGGCAGGCGCATTGCATGAGATCGATGCAAAGGTGGCAGAGGACGTTTCAAATGGAAACAAAATTTTGAAGAATCCGACAAGTGATGAGAAGTATCATTCGTTTATTGAGAAAATATATCAGAAATATCCGCGTGAAATGCAGATTTATCAGGCAGAGGAGCTTCCATATAAAGAAGTAACGTTAGAGGAGGCAGTCGGAAATATGTCTGCGGATACGATTTATCTGTATCCGCCGGGAATTCCGATGATCGTTCCGGGAGAGATTATCACGAAGCGTCTGGCAGATAATATTGAGGAATGCTTATCGCTTGGACTGCGTGTGGAACGAGTGAACAGTAACGAAAAAATTCTAAAGATTGTATATTTTTAAAGACTATATTATACTAAATGAGGCAGGAAAAATGGGTAAAATATATTGTATCATGGGAAAAAGTTCCACGGGAAAAGATACCCTGTTTAAAAAGATATTGGGAGATGAAAGTCTTTCATTAAAGACCATTGTTCCATATACGACAAGACCGGTGCGTGCCGGGGAGAAAAATGGGGTAGAATATTTTTTCTGTGATGAGAAGAAAGTGGAAGAATTGGAGCGTGAAGGGCGTATTATCGAGCTTCGTGCTTATGATACCATCCATGGGATCTGGAAATATTTTACCGTGAATGATGACCAGATCGATCTGGAACATCAGAATTATCTGATCATAGGAACGCTGGAATCTTATTTAAAGATTCGTGATTACTTTGGAAAAGAGAAAGTCGTGCCGATTTATATAGAAGTGGAAGACGGCGAACGCCTGAGCCGGGCATTAAACAGAGAGCGTATGCAGGAAAGCCCGAAGTATGAGGAACTCTGCCGCAGATTTCTGGCAGATGCGAAAGATTTTTCTGAGGAAAAGTTAAACGAAGCCGGAATTACAAGAAGATTTGTCAATCAGGATCTCAATGAGACAGAGGAAGAAATCCGTAGAGTAATTTTAGAAAACAGGTAGGAAAGAAGGTGAGCATTGGTGGATATTAAAGTAAATAATATAGCACAGGTGACACAGGTACCTGATACAGTGACAACGGAAACCGGAGATGGAACATTCAAATTCACTCTGGCGAGTGCCATCACCGATGCAGATCTTCAGGCAAAAGTCGATCTTTTGATGAATGATATCACGGCACAGGGGAACCGTATTGCACAGCATATGGATATCCGCGATATGAAAAAATACCGTGGACTGATCAAAGACTTTTTAAATGAGGTGGTGTATCGTTCACACAAGTTTTCCAGAGAGAATTTCTTAGACCGCAAAGGACGGCACAGAGTGTATGGACTGATCCGGCTGATCGATTCAAATCTGGATGAACTGGCAAGGGAGCTTGTGAAGGATGAGAAGGATCACATTGCGATCCTGAGCAGGATAGGTGAGATCCGTGGATTGTTGTTAGATATATTGACTTAAAGGAGCGGCATATGGCAGGATTTAAAGATATTATCGGACATGAGCAGATTATAGAGCATTTACAGAACGCGATCGGGATGGATAAAGTATCCCATGCGTACATCATCAATGGACCGGACAAATCCGGAAAAATGATGCTGGCGGAGGCATTTGCAATGGCTTTGCAGTGTGAAAAGCATGGAAAAGAGGCATGTATGGAGTGCCATTCCTGCAGACAGGCACTGGGACATAATCAGCCGGATATTATTTATGTAAACCATGAGAAGCCAAATACCATTTCTGTAGATGATATCCGTACACAGGTAAATAATGATATTGATGTAAAGCCATACAGCAGTGAGCACAAGATATATATCATTGATGAGGCGGAGAAGATGAACCAGCAGGCACAGAATGCGCTCCTGAAAACGATCGAAGAGCCGCCGGCATATGCAATCATTATGCTTTTGACAACAAATGCGGACACATTTCTGCCAACGATTTTATCCAGATGCGTGACGTTGAATATTAAAGTTGTGCCGGATGAGAAAATTAAAAAGTTCCTGATGGAAAAGTATCAGATCCCTGACTATCAGGCGGATGTGTGCGTGGCATTTGCACAGGGAAATGTGGGAAAAGCGATCCAGCTTGCGTCCTCTGATGATTTTAACGAGATGAAGGCAAGCGCGCTGCAGCTGATCAAGCGTCTCGATGATATTGATCTCTACGAGATGACCGCTGCGGTAAAGCAGATTGCAGATTACAAATTAGAAATTAACGATTACTTTGATCTGATGATGATCTGGTATCGTGACGTATTATATTTTAAAGCAACAGGTGACGTAAATGGCCTTATTTTCAAGGATGAGGTCTACGACATAAAACGACAGGCAGAAAAAAGCTCTTACAATGGAATCAACAGTATTTTGGAAGCTTTGCGCAAAGCCCAGATACGTCTGGACGCAAACGTAAACTTTGATCTGGTGATTGAGTTATTACTGCTGACAATTAAGGAGAACTAGAATGGTAAAAGTAGTAGGAATCCGTTTCCGGAATGCAGGTAAAATATATTATTTCGGACCCGGAAAGTTACAGTTAAAAGCAGGCATGCATGTAATTGTTGAGACCGCAAGAGGCGTTGAGATG
>UMFX01042979.1_pt1 | contig 27864 bp, 26 predicted proteins | sample 1965131 | NCBI WGS metagenome assembly UMFX01 (sample SAMEA4836058, study PRJEB28245) | human gut metagenome | biome: gut microbiome; material: fecal sample | place: Denmark | collected 2008 | reverse complement strand
TGAGAGGACGCTTATATCTGCCCTTCACAACCTATAAAAGCACCACGGAATCTGCGACACTACGCCAATTAAACTCCGGTTATGCTTCTAGTTTCAAAATATAAATGCAGTTCGGTTTGTCAACCTTGATTGGTTTTCCTTCCCAGATAGAGTATTTCTTCTCGTAGTCCACTGCATAAAATGCAATATCATTGGATGCATTATTCAGAGTCAGATAATGTTTTTCATCCGGGAAGATTGCAAGCATCTTAGGGAAATCGCTGCAGACTCTTGTCTGGAATGTGACGGTAAGAGTTCCCTCTTTTTGGTCGATCGCATAGCAGATAACAGAGTTTACACCGGAATTACTTACATATAAATACTTTCCGCTCTTGGAAACTTCCATACCGGATGCTGCGCAGACATCATCATCTTTTGGTCCCATTGTGGTGATCGTCTGGATTTTTTCAAATACAGGCATGTCATCCACAATCTTATAACTGTACACTTCTACCTGATTCAGCAATTCGTACAGAATATATGCAAATCTGCCGTCTCTGGAGAAACGGATCATACGAGGAGCTGACTCCAGTGGTCCACGGATAATATCGACCAGCTCTAATTTTCCGTTTTCATAATCGACACGGTAAATTTTAACCTGATCCAGACCATTATCAACTGCACAGAGGAACTTCTGATCCGGAGTCAATTTTACGCAGTCTACATGTGGTATAAAATTACGCTGTGCAATACTTCTTCCCATTCCCTTGTGGAAAATACCATCTGCGATATCACCAATACTTCCATCTTCATTCAGACGCATCATGGTAACACGTCCATCATGGTGTCCGCCTACAAAAAGATAACGGTTCTCATCATCTACTTCGACATAACATCCTCTCATACCACCAATCCACTGTTCGTTGATCGGTTCGAGATCCCCGTCTTTTAAAATTTTGAAAGCTTCCACACCTTCATCTGCAATAGAATAAAGGAATTTTCTGTTCCTGGATACAACAAGATCAGACGGATTATTGATTGGAACAACTTTGCGTTCCTTCATATAACCTTTCGTTACATCAACATCATAAATATGAATTCCTACACTGTTCTCATGGGTATAGGTGCCCACATATGCAACATATTTTTCCTGTGCCATACTCGTAACCATTCCTTTCCAGTCCGTTTATTGTGATTCAGCTCCATGTAAACTGCTGAACTGTCACTCCTGCCTACTCTTTTCTGCGTAAAATATCATACATTTCCAATGGATGTCCCAGATCGATATATAATACCTGTTTTGGATGCGGCGCAGATTCCATTTCATTGCCCTCTTCATCCACAATGCGTTTTACCGTAACTTCAATATTCTCTCCATCCGGCTTCATCACTTCTATTTGCTCACCAACGGAAAACTTATTACGCTGTTCAATACGATATAGCCCTTCTTCATTTGTCCCGCCCACGATACCGAGGTATGTGTATTCTTTCAAATAAGTATTGTTATCGTAAATCTGCGCTTCATCCGATGGCTTTCCGTAAAAGAAACCAGTGGTAAACTGACGGTAAGTGCAGTTTGAGATCTGATCTAAATACCATGGCATATTTTGCTGATAAAGCTCCGGTGATTTCTTATAATCATCAATTGCCTTACGATATGTTCTTGCCACAGTCGCAACATAGAGTGCTGTCTTCATTCTACCCTCTATTTTAAAACTGTCAATACCTGCATCAAAAAGATCTGGAATATGTTCGATCATGCAGAGATCTTTTGAGTTAAAAATATAAGTTCCACGCTCATTTTCATATACCGGCATATATTCATTTGGTCTGGTCTCTTCCACGATGGAATACTTCCATCTGCACGGATGTGTACATGCTCCCTGATTTGCATCTCTCCCGGTAAAATAATTGGAAAGCAGGCAGCGTCCGGAATAGGAAATACACATTGCGCCATGGATAAATGTCTCGATCTCAAGATCATCCGGGATATGTTCCCGGATCTCTTTGATTTCTGCGATCGATAACTCTCTTGCAGAGACGACACGCTTTGCCCCGAGTCCATACCAGAACAGATAAGTCGCATAGTTTGTGTTATTCGCCTGTGTGCTGACATGGCGCTCGATCTCAGGACAGACCTCTTTTGCAATCTGGAATACGCCCGGATCCGCAATAATCAGCGCATCCGGTTTTATTTCCCTTAACTCTTTGAAATATTCCCGCACACCCTCAAGATCGCCGTTGTGCGCCAGAATATTTGCAGTGACATAAACCTTTACATCATGCGCATGTGCAAATTCAATTCCCTCTTTCATTTCTTCCATGGAAAAATTTTTTGCTTTCGCACGCAGTCCAAATGCCTCGCCACCAATATATACTGCATCTGCGCCATAAATAACAGCTGTTTTTAATACTTCAAGGCTGCTTGCCGGTATTAAAAGTTCCGATCTTCTCATTCCTTTTGTATCCTTCCTTTCCTATTTCTTCACACTCACGGTAATTCCATCTCCGATCGGTAACACCGAAGTCACCAGCTCGTCGGAATGTGTCAGTTCGTACAGATATTCCCTCATTCTCTTATAAATCGTACGGTTTCTTCTCGTCACAATAAAATGGGATTCGATAATATCTCCGTCCTGCAAAACATTGTCTGATACCAGAATCCCTTCCGGTTTTAACAATCTTAAGATTTCCGGCATAAAATGGATATACTGCCCTTTTGCGGCATCCATAAAAATAAAATCAAACGGTTCCCGCAATTCTTTTAAGATATCTGCTGCATCCCCCTCTAAGAGGGTGATCTGTTTTTCTTTTCCTGCCCGCACAAAATTTTGTTTTGCAATGGGAATTCTTTTTTCATAATTCTCAATTGTGGTGATTTCACATGGGATTGGATTGTATTCAGCCATTAAAATTGCTGAAAATCCAACTGCTGTTCCAACTTCAAGGATTCTTGCGGGTCTTTTTATCGATAAGATCAGTTTCAGAAAACTCTGCATTTCCTTGCGCACGATCGGCACATAGGTTTCTAATGCCTCGCGTTCTATCTCATCTAAAATCTCTGTATTCCCGGTATCCAGGGAATTGATATATGTTACCAGTCTCTCGTCAACGATCACTTCTATTCCTCTCCTGTGACTGTATCTGCATCTGTCTGTGTATCGGTTGTCTCTTCAGTTGTCTCTTCGGTAGTGCCTGTGACCGTCTCCGTGTCATCTGTAGAACTCTGCTCCGGTTCTGCTGCCATAAGCACCATCATGTCTCTCGTTGTCATGGACGTATTCAATGTATAGACGCCGGAATGAAGCCTGCCGGAGTAAGCAGACACTTTTAACTGTACAAAAAAGAGCTTTGCATTCTCCACAAGACCTTTTTCTTTCAGTTCCTTTGCGATGTCCATGTCTGACATGTCGTCTGAGATCTGGACGACAACATCCCTGCCCGGCTCTGCATCGACAGGTGCCTCCGTAAATACACGATAGCCAAAATCATAGCAATATGTTCCAATTTTCACAAATCCGATCAATACAAGCAAAATGACAAGTATTGAAAAACTAATGCTGACAAAACGAAAAACTACTTTGTTCAAATTCATCTCTTCCCTCATGATTCCTCAAAGCCAACTTCAAATTCCAGTCCCTCGATCAAAGTCCAGTTGATCTGCTGCACAATTTTGCAGAGTGCATTTTCTGCTGCAAGATACTCTGACACCATAGGATTCTTCCGAAACTCCCGGTACTCATTCTCCATGCGGTCTGTCTCTTCATACAGATCCACAGTTCCCTGACTGTTCTGCAGCAGATAATTTTTCTTACGAAATTCTGTGATCTGGCTTTCCAGTTTTGGAAAGCCATGTACCTTTTCCTTAATTGCCTGATATCGGATGAATTCCTCACTGTTTCTGATCGCAGTCATTAATCCATCCATAACATCTTCTATCTGACTCATATATGCTCCCAAGCTGCTTTTTTCAAGTGCTTTATACTTCCATAATAATTGGCATGATCATCGGACGTCTCTTTGTCTCTTTCCATACAAAATCACTGAGAGAATCTTTGATCTCTGTCTTGATCTTGCCCCAGTCTGTGATGCCTTTATCCATGCAGTACTGCATTCTCTCATCCAGCACCTGCTTTGCTTCCTCCATGAGTGTCTCTGCACCGCGGACATAAACAAATCCACGGGATACGATATCAGGTCCTGCAAGCACCTGTCCGGAGCCGCCTTCCAATGTCAATACAACAATGATAATACCATCTTCTGCAAGATGCTGTCTGTCTCTCAATACGATATTGCCGACATCTCCGACGCCAAGTCCGTCTACCATGATCGCTCCGGTATGGACTTTTCCGGTCACTGCCGCGCTCTCCTCGTCGAGTTCTAATACGTCGCCGGAAGATAAGATAAAGATATTGTCCTTGTCAATTCCAAGTTCCTCTGCCACTCTCGCCTGTGCGATCAGATGACGGTATTCTCCATGCACCGGAATCGCATATTTCGGTCTCACCAGAGAGTAGATCAACTTAATCTCCTCCTGACACGCATGACCGGATACATGTACATCCTGGAAAATAACCTTTGCACCTTTCATGGACAGTTCATTGATAATATTGGAAACTGCCTTCTCATTTCCAGGGATTGGGTTGGAACTTAACACGATCGTATCGTTTGGCTTGATCGTCACTTTGCGGTGAATGCCGGATGCCATTCTCGACAGTGCCGCCATGGACTCTCCCTGACTTCCGGTTGTAATAATGACAGTCTGTTCATCCGGATAATTTTTTAACTGTTCAATATCGATCAGTGTGTTATCCGGGATATTAATATATCCAAGTTCGCTTGCAGTGCCGATAATATTTACCATACTACGGCCTTCCACGATCACTTTTCTTCCATTCTTATACGCTGCATTGATGATCTGCTGTACACGGTCTACATTCGATGCAAAAGTTGCAATAATGATCCTTGAATTCTTATTATCATCAAAAATGGCATCGATTGTTCTGCCAACAGTCTTCTCTGACATGGTAAATCCCGGTCTCTCTGCATTTGTACTGTCGCACATTAATGCAAGGACTCCTTTTTTACCGATCTCACCAAATCTCTGAAGATCAATTGCATCTCCAAATACCGGTGTGTAATCTACTTTAAAGTCTCCGGTATGCACAACAATTCCTGCCGGTGAATAAATAGCAAGTGCTGCAGCATCCTGAATACTGTGGTTTGTCTTGATAAATTCCACACGGAAACATCCAAGGTTGATATGCTGTCCGTATTTTACAACTTTACGTTTTACTTTTGTGAGCATATTGTGCTCTTTTAATTTGTGTTCGATAATACCATTGGTAAGTTTTGTTGCATAAATCGGTGCATTTACCTCTTTTAATACATAAGGGATCGCACCGATATGGTCTTCATGACCATGTGTGATAAAGAATCCCTTTACTTTATCAATGTTGTCTTTCAAATAGGTAATATCCGGGATCACAAGATCGATTCCATACATGTCGTCTTCCGGGAATGACAATCCGCAATCCACAACAATGATACTGTCCTCATACTCAAAAGCTGTAATATTCATTCCAATCTGCTCTAATCCGCCAAGTGGAATGATCTTAAGTTTTGAGGAATGTTCATTCTGTTTCAAGTCTTTTCCTCCATCTTTATTTTTTCCGCTCTTTTTCACTTTTACAGTCTCTGCAGACGCACTTTTTGTTTTCTTCTCTGCTCTGGCTTTCTTTTCAGCCTTTCCGCCTTTTTCTTCTTTCCCTGCTGCCTCGTCTGTTTTCTTCTTTGTGGCTGTTGTATTCTTTCGTGCCGGTCTGCGTGCAGGTTTCTTCTCTGCCGCAGCATTTTCCATTGTCTCTGTGATCTCTTTACGATTCTCTTCCGCAGTAAGATTTTCTGTTATATTTTCCTGTTTCTTCAAAATTCCAATTCCATTTCTTAATTTACTAATATTCAATATCTGCATCGTCAATTAATTCCGCAAACACTTTACCAAGAGCTGCAAGTTCGTTGTCATCTTCCACCATCTCGTAGACAACATCATCATTTTCATCTGCAATCTCTTTTAAAATATATGCTTCACTGTCTCCATCCTCTTCTTCTGTTACAAAAAGAAATTTTTTTCCATTGATCTGTGTCTCTTCCAACACATAAAATTCAATTTTCTCTTTTGTGTCCGGATCTGTAAAAATAACTTTTTCCATCTTTCTTCCTTTCTTATATTTTTCTGGTCTGCTGTCGTCATTTGGATTACTTTCTATGGACCTTATTTTTCTTCCGGATGCATTGCAAGATAATCAAGATACCCCTGCAGGATAAAAACAGCCGCAATCTCGTCCACAAACTTTTTGCGGTCTTCCCTGCGGATTCCTGATTCCATCATATGCTTATCTGCTGATACGGTCGTCAGCCTCTCATCCCACAGAATCACATTAAGTCCGGTACGACGCTCCAGCATTTCTTTGAATTCTTTTGTTTTTTCGCAGCGCTCACCCTCTGTATTATTCATGTTCTTAGGATAACCCAAAACGATGCGCTCTACGTTATATTCTTTGATAATTTCCTCAATTCTTGCCAGAGACTGGCGCAGTTTATTAGGGGACTGTCTTCTGACGATCTCCAGTCCCTGCGCAGTAAATAAAAGCTCATCGCTGACTGCCACACCGACAGTCTTTGAGCCGTAGTCTAAACCTAATATTCTCATTCAAAATCTCCATGCCTCTGCCCTTCACCCGGACAGAATTTTCCTGTAAGGCATATATTAATCTGTACTTATCCGGTTCTTCTTAAGTACATTAATTCCAATGATTATTCTTAATATATGCTTTCAATACCTCTTCTACTAATTCGTCACGCTCTACTTTCATGATCAGACTTCTTGCATTATTATGACTGGTGATATAAGTAGGATCACCTGACATAATATATCCAACAATCTGATTCAGTGGATTGTATCCCTTCTCGCTCAGTGCACGATACACAATTGCAAGTACATCCTTTACCTGCAGTTCCGGCTCCTTCTCCACTCTGAAATATTGCGTATTATTGATGTTCTGCATATTTGTCACGCCCTTATACTCTTCTTTACTCTATGGTAAGAAAGTAATCCGTAATTATTCAGTACCTTCATAATTACAATAATCCTCTAGCTTATTCTAATATAGTTTGTCCTAAAATTCAACCATAAGATAGATATCATCTGTCAATCTGCCCCGGATCGTTCCTTTCACAAACTGATTCGAAAGGTCAGCTGCCGACTTCACAGCGATCTTTACATACTCTTTTGTGTATCCGGTAAAATATGTTTCACCTTCAAATTCATAAGCCTCTTCCATCAGAGCTGTCACCTGTTTTCCGACATAGTATTCCCGGAATTCTTCAGACATTTTCTTCTCTAACGCCAGAAGGATATTGCTCCGCTCTTTTTTCACCGGTTCCGGGATCTGATGTTCCATCACAGCTGCCTTTGTTCCTTCTCTCTTAGAATACTGGAAGATATGCATTTCATAAAAATGGATACGTTTTAAATATTCTTTTGTAACCGCAAATTCTTCCTCTGTCTCTCCCGGAAAACCTACGATCACATCTGTCGTGATGGCAGGATGGTCAAAATATTTTCTCAGGATCTGACATCCCTCTTCATATTCCCTTGTATCATATCTGCGGTTCATGCGCTGCAGTGTGGCATCGCATCCGCTCTGTAAGGAAAGATGGAAATGCGGACAGATCTTTGGCAGCCCTGCAAGTGCCGCCGCAAATCCATCCGTCACAATTCTTGGCTCTAAGCTTCCAAGCCTTATCCGCTCAATCCCCTCGACATTATGCACTTCCCGGATCAGATGGAGCAGATCGTCGCCGGTATCCACACCGTAGGAACTCAAGTGGATTCCCGTGAGGACGATCTCCCTGAAGCCATGTTCCGCAAGGCGTTTCACTTCCCGGATCACATCTTCAGAATTTCTGCTCCGCACCCTTCCTCTTGCAAAAGGAATGATACAGTAGCTGCAGAACTGGTTGCATCCGTCCTGCACCTTGATAAAAGCTCTGGTGTGCTCTGCGGTGCGCTCTAAGAACATTTCCTCATATTCCTGCTTCTCATGATTGATATCGATCACATTCCCACACTTTCCGTGGTCATTTTCATATGCTTCGATCATGGCAAGCAATTCATGTTTTTTGTTATTTCCGATCACGATATCCACCGTATCATCAAGCAGTGCCTCTGCCTCTTTTGTCTGCACATAACATCCGGCACCTACAACGATTGCATCCGGATTCATCTTTTTTGCTTTATGCAGCATCTGTCTTGACTTGCGGTCTGCCATATTGGTAACGGAACAGGTATTGACCACATAGACATCCGCATATTCTGTGAATGGGACAATCTCATAACCTGCATTTTCTAATATCTGCTGCATTGCCTCTGTTTCATATGCATTTACCTTGCATCCTAAATTGTGCAGTGCGGCTTTCTTATTTATTTTCATTTGATACTCCTATTTTGTGTTGACTTTTCCATAAAAAACCATTACTATAAAGTTAACTTTGATAGTTAATTAAGGAGGTTTTTTATCATGAAAACAGTACAGATTTCTTTAAACTCCATTGACAAAGTAAAATCTTTTGTTAATGCAATCACCCAGTTCGAATTTGATTTCGATTTAATCTCCGGAAGATATGTGATCGATGCAAAATCCATTATGGGTATTTTCAGTTTAGATTTATCCAAACCAATTGATTTAGCAATTCATGCTGAAAGCAATATGGATGAAATCATGGAAGTATTAAAACCATATTTAGTTTAATCATTTCCGAAGATTTGAGCCACAGAAGATACGTTCTGTGGCTTTTTCTTTTTGCAGCAGACAGTTCCTTTTTCCGATACTGCCTGCTTTTTTTGTTTTATCCCTCAATGTGGATCACTTCTACCGTATCAATGGCTTCCTGCATTAATGCATCAATCTTTTCGCTTAACTTTCTCTCATCATTATGGATCACATTTAAGTTCGGTTTTGTCACCGGATGTTTTGCCACAAAAATGGTACAGCAGTCTTCGTATGGAAGAATGGATGTCTCATATGCATCGATTTTTTCAGAGATTGTAACGATCTCCTGCTTGTCAAATCCAATGAGCGGACGATAGACCGGCATCGTACATACCTCATTCGTTGCTGCAAGGGACTGCATCGTCTGGCTTGCCACCTGTCCGATACTCTCTCCGGTGATAAGACCGAGACACTTATTCTCTTTTGCAAAATGCTCTGCCAGTTTCATCATGTAACGGCGCATGATGATCGTCAATTCCTCATGCGGACACTGCTCGTAGATATAAAGCTGGATATCCGTAAAGTTCACAACGTGCAGATTGATTGGTCCTGAATATTTTGCAACAATTTTTGCAAGGTCAACGACTTTTTGTTTTGCACGCTCTGAAGTATATGGCGGCGCATGGAAATAAGTAGCATCGATCGTAACACCGCGTTTTGCGATCATATATCCAGCCACCGGACTGTCGATCCCGCCGGATAAAAGCAGCATTGCTTTGCCGTTCGTTCCGACCGGCATTCCACCCGGTCCCGGAATAATCGTTGAGTATACGTTAATTTTTGCACGGATCTCAATATTAAATACCACCTGTGGATGATGCACATCTACTTTTGTCTCCGGGTAAGCATCTAAAATCTTCTCGCCCATGGCTGCATTGATCTCCATGGACTCCATCGGATAATTCTTTCTCGCGCGGCGGGCATTTACTTTAAATGTAAAATGTTTGTCCGGGTACACCTTATCAATGTATGTAATGACTTCCTCTGCAAGTTTGTCAAAACCTTCGTCTTCCAATAATACAACCGGGCAGATCCCGACGATACCAAACACACATTTTAATGCTTCCACAACCTCATCATAATCATAGTCGCTCAACGTGTCGACGTAGATTCTTCCCTGCTCTTTTCGAACAAGAAATTCTCCGTCTGCCTTTTTCAATGCATGGTTGATCTGGCTTACCAATGCATCTTCAAATAAATATCTGTTTTTTCCTTTGATCGCGATCTCCGCATATTTGATCAAAAATGATTTATACATGTTTTCTCCTTTTTCATGTCTTTTGTTAATTTTTCACAATTCAATTTACACTTTCATGAATTTTGCAATTGCCGGACTACTTTCTCGTATAACGGCGGAGCTTTGGCACAACCTCGTTCATGACTTCCAATGCATAATCAATCTCTTCCTCTGTGGTATGCACAGAAAAGCTGAACCGGATCGTTGAATCCAGCAGACTGCCCTTAAGTCCGATGTTTGTCAATGTATGGCTCACGGATGGTTTGTTCGAGGAACATGCGCTTCCCGCTGACACATAAATCTTTCTGTCCTCTAATGTGTGGAGCATAACCTCACTGCGCACGCCGTCAATACTCACACTGACGATCTGTGGTGCGGAATCACGTCCTGTCTTTCCATTGACAGACACACCTTCTATTTTTAAAACGCCTTCCACAAAACGCTGTTTGATCTGATAAAGGTGGTCAATTTTTTCCTCAAAGTTTTCATAAATCTCTTCGGCAGCCTCACCTAACGCAGCGACGCCCGGTACGTTCTCGGTTCCGGAGCGCATGCCCTTCTGCTGCCCGCCACCGTAAATCAACGGTTTCACTTTTGTCTTATCTTTGATGAACAGAAATCCCGTCCCTTTCGGCGCATGGATTTTATGTCCGCTGACAGAGAGCATATCAATCCCTAGTTTTTTTGGAAAAATACGGTACTTTCCATATGCCTGGATCGCATCCACATGTACCAATGTATTCGGATTTTTTTCTTTGATCACCTTGATTGCTTCTTCGATCGGTTCCACTGCTCCGATCTCATTGTTGACCATCATCATAGAGACAAGGATCGTATCCTCACATACCGCCTCCCGCAGTTCGTCGAGTGAAATGATACCATCTGCATCCACTTTCAGATATGTCACTCGAAAGCCAAGTTCCTCTAAATATCCTGCGACTGCCGAAACAGACGCATGTTCTATTGATGTCGTGATAATATGATTTCCGGCTCTTTTATTTGCCAGTGCTGCTCCGATCAGTGCGGTATTGTTTGATTCCGTTCCTCCGGATGTGAAAAGGATTTCTTTCTCATCCACCTTTAACGTCTTTGCGATCTTTTTCTTAGCCTCTTTGATATAGTTCTCTGCTTCCACACCTTTCATATGAAGTGAGGATGGATTTCCGTAATCTTCCATCAGAACTTTTACCATCAAATCTTTTGCACGTTCACTGCAACGGGTCGTTGCAGAATTATCCAAATAAACTTCTGTCAAATTTGTTTCCATAATTATCCTTCTTTATCTATGCATCATCACGCTTCTACGCTTCCCTGCCATCGGTCTGACTCTCTAACTGATATCCCAAAATCGCAAGGGTTGCAATTCCTGCCGTCTCTGTTCTAAGGATCCGTCTGCCAAGTGAGATCAGCTGCATTTCATCTCTGACCATTTCAATCTCTTCCGGCGCAAATCCGCCCTCCGGTCCGATAAACACTGCGACACTTTCGCCTTTTTCTATCTGTTCCATTGCAGCCTTCGTCCCTGACATTCCATGCTCGTTTTCATAGGGAACCAGTTTCACATCCAGTCCCTTGGCATATGCCACAGCTTCTTTGTACGACATCGGCATCTTCACTTCCGGGATCAGACTTCTCTTTGACTGTTTTGCTGCACTCTCTGCGATCGCCTGCCAGCGCGTCACCTTTGATTTTGCCTTTTTGTCATCTAACTTTACCACACAGTTTTTCATGGCGACCGGAATGACCTCATAAACTCCGAGTTCCACGGTTTTCTGAATGATCCATTCCATCTTGTCATTCTTTGGGAGCCCCTGAAACAGATAGATCCTGCATGGCAGTTCCGTGCTTTCCGCCTCTTTTTCCAGAATATCCGCACGCACAAAGCTTTCTGTGATATCAGATATACTACAAAAATAGTTTTGTCCGTTTCTGGTGCACACGCGGATTTTCTCTCCCGGTTTCATCCGCAGCACATTTTTAATATGGTTGACATCGCTGCCTTCAATTGTCACAAAATCTTCTGCTGCATTTTCATCTTCTATAAAAAACTGATACATGTCTTTTCCTAATTCTTTCTTGCTGTAATGTTCACCCATTCGCCCTGATGATTGATCTCTACAACTTCCAGACCGGCTTTCTCAATTGCCTCTTTCACATCATTCTCTTTAAAATCGATGATTCCTGATGTGATAAAATATCCACCTTTTTTTAAACGCGCCGGGATCACCGGTGCCATTGGAATGATCACGTCTGCCAGGATGTTGGCAACAACGATATCAAATTCTTCCGTTCCGGCTTTTTCCTGAAGTTCTGTATCATCGATCAGATTTCCAACATAAAATGTTCCCAGTTTCTGATCGAGATGATTTACTTCCATATTGTCGTGTGTGGAAGTCATGCAGTCCGGGTCAAGGTCTGTTCCGACTACCTCTGATGCCCCTAATTTCAGTGCCACGATCGATAAAATACCGCTTCCGCAGCCAACATCAAGAACCTTTGGTGTCTTTACCTGCGGCGTATATGTTTCATTTCCACGAATATATTTCAGTAACTGCCGGATGCAGAGCTGTGTCGTCTCATGCTTGCCTGTTCCAAAAGAGACACCCGGATCGATCTCGATCAAAAACTTGTCCCTGTCTTCTTCCTTCAGTTCTTCCCATGTTGGTTTGATCAGGATATCTTCAATATAGAAAGAGCTGAAAAACTTCTTCCAGTTGTTGATCCAGTCAAGATCCTCTGTCTGGTTGGATGTGATCTTTCCGGTTCCCATATCTACCACATTCCGCATCTCCTCGATGGTTGTCTTGACCTGTTTTAACAGTTCAGTGTCATCCTGTCCGTTGTCTTCCAGATAAAAACTGACATAGCTGATCCCCTCATCCGGTGGAAGTTCCGGCAGAAAATCAATGAACATCTCTGCCTGATCTTCTTTTGTCAGCGGCACATTATCCTCAATCTGCACACCTTCAATGCCAAGATCCATAAGTGCAGAGCTTAAGTAATCTTCTGCCGCAGTCGTTGTCTCAATGGTATATTTATTCCATTTCATGTTTTATATATGCTCCTTTTTGCTTATTTTCCGTTCAGATCATAAAAAGCCATTAGATATACTACCACAAAGCCATTCAGGTTGCAAACAATTCCTTTTACTGCTGTTTTTTTGCAAGCTTGTCCAAAACTTCATATAAGATCTGCGCATCGATCGGTTTTGCAATATGTCCGTTCATTCCCGCATTTAAGGCTGCACTGACATCCTCCTCAAAAGAATTTGCAGTCATGGCATAAATTGCGATCGTTCCGGCATCCTCTCTCTCTGACTTCCGGATTGTGCGTGCCGCTTCATAACCATTCATCACCGGCATGTGAATATCCATAAGAATTGCCATGTAAGTACCTGGCTTTGCCTTCTCAAACAACTCGACGGCTTCCTTGCCGTTATGTGCACAATCCACATCCATATGTACCATTGCAAGCAGTTCTGTTGCCACCTCTTCATTAAATGCGGTGTCTTCCGCAAGCAATACTTTTTTCCCGGCAAAATCATATACCGCCTGTTCTTCCTGTACCACGGACAAATCGTTTTCCACCGGCCGCTCCGTTATTTCCGGTTCTGCAGCCTGTTCGAATTCAAATGGAATAGACACAACAAATGTCGTTCCCTCTCCTTTTTTCGATTTCACGGAAATGGAGCCTGACATCAGTTCCACGAAATTTTTTGCAATGGACAGCCCCAGTCCGCTTCCTCCGTGTTTCTGCGCAGTTGTCGCACTCTCCTGCTCGAACGGCTGGAACAGCCGCGTCTGCATCTCCTCCGACATGCCCTCCCCGGTATCTTCCACAAGGAAATTAAAGTATGCTTTCTCCTCCTTCACATAGAGTTCCTTCACTTTGATCGTGATTTTCCCACCGGACGGCGTGAATTTGTAAGCATTGGAAACCAGGTTCAGCAAAATCTGGTTCACACGAAGTCCATCCCCAATCAGATGTGTATGCGTGACCTCTTCGTCCTGCACCTCAAACGCTATCCCTTTCTGTCTGCACTGCGGTTCATAAATCGTACCGACCGACATTAAGATCTCATGAAGATCAAACGGTTCCTTTGCAATTTTCATCTTCTTATTCTCGATAGACGACATATCTAAAATATCATTGATAATATTTAACAGCACCTTGGACGACACATCAATTTTATCGAGATAGTCCTCTATCTTCTTCGGATCTTCCTCATAGTGCTTTGCGATTTCCGTCAGTCCTACGATTGCATTCATCGGTGTCCGTATCTCGTGGCTCATCCTTGCAAGGAAATCACTCTTTGCCTGATTTGCCCGGTTTGCCTGATCGACTGCTTCTAAAAGCTGTTCATTCTTCTCCGCAATCTTCAAATAGCTTTTTCGTCTCGCCTCCTGCCAGAAAATCATAAACAGAATACTCGCCACCAGCAAAATAAAGATGACAATAAGCGGATAGCGGAACTTATACAGCACATCCGTCCAGGTAAGCTGATACCCATTCTCCACTGTATGGCTGATCGTGATCTGGGATACTTCCTGAGAGGGAATCTGCGTAATGCATTTATTGATAATGCTCATCAGGATTTTATTTTCATCACTGTTTTTTCCAACAATCCCCATCGGTTCTTCCTTAGACAGGTTAGGCAGTACCGTCAATCCCTCATACCGCGGTTTCTGCAGCAGCGGTGTCACCACGTTGACATTCTGTGCCATAAAGTCGCACTCTCCGCTGTTCAGAAGTTCCATACATTCCTCTGTCGTAGTGCATTTTACAATCTCAAACTCCGGATAATTTGCCTGGATATAATTTTCCAGTGCCGCATAACTCTTCGTGATTGCAAGAATATACTTATTCTCTGCATCTCCGGGTGTATAGTTCATCCCCTGCCTGCAGACAAGCGCCACTTCCCCTGTATATATGACATCTGATACCAGATAATCAGATTTTGTGAATGCAGGATTTTCGACTACGACACCAGCCACCAGATCTGCCGGATGTTTTTCAAGATAATCTATCACACGCTGACCACTTTCCAGCATCGTGTACTGCAGATTCAGGCCGCTGCTCTCCCGGATCCGACTCACAAGATCAACAATGATCCCTTCGATTTCTCCGTCGTCATTTTCCATTGAAAACGGTGGTCTGTTATTGATAAACGCTATATTCACCTGTTTTTGTGCCCTAATATATTCAATTTCTTCTCTTGTAAATGCAAGCCCCATGGCAGAAGTATCTCCATAATACTTCTGGTACAGTTCACTTAAAAATGTCGGATAATCCGCTGTGATCTCTCCAAGCGCATAATCGGCATCCTCCATTACCTTTTGCTTCTGCTTTCCTGCCATCAGATAAAATGGCTGTGCTCCAAACCGGCAGATAATCTTATAATCGTCCATCCCGACAAGCGATCCCTGTACGACTGCATCCACAGCACCTTCCTCCAATGCCTGAAAACATTCTTCTGTCGTCATGTATTCTTTCAACTCAAGCGAAAAATCATTCTTTTGAGCATATTCTTTCAGATCATCATTCTGAAAACTTTCCTTCAGTCCTGCCACCCGGATGCCGTTAAAAGCCTCAAAATCATTGTAATAATACCTGTCATCATCCATTCTTGCATAAAGAACACAGGCTTCTGTTCCCGCCCAATACTTCGAAAGCAAGAATCTCTCCTCACGTTCCGGTGTTCTCTGCGCCTGACAGATCATATCAATCTCACCTGACTCCAGTTTTTTCAGGATATTGTCCCATGTGTCATACACATATTCGTACTTCCATCCGGTATACTCAGCGATCTTATCCAGCAATTCCACGCCATATCCTGTATACTCCCCATTTTCGTCCAGATCGATAAACCCTCCATAATCAATATATCCAATACGGATTGTTTCTTGGGAATCAATATTTTTTCCATATACCACAAATGGTATTGCACTGAAAAATGCCATCACAAAAATGATGATTCCATGTCTGATCTTCTTCCATTCCTTTTTCCCCATCGTTTTCTCCCTGTCTGATGTTCCATCGTTTTTTATCGTTTCCGTACCTGTGTCTTAGATTCTATATCGATTATAGCGAATTATACACCAGAAATAAAGCAAAAGAAAAAGGCTGCCGCACAGCCTTTTTCTTTCAAGATCATAATACTTTTGATAAAAATTCCTGCAATCTTGGACTCTGTGGATGTTCAAAGATCTCCTGCGGTGTGTTTTCTTCCTGAATGACACCGTCATTGATGAACATGACACGGTTTGCAACCTCTCTTGCAAATCCCATTTCATGTGTTACAACCACCATGGTCATACCGTCCTCTGCAAGTTCTTTCATAACGCTTAAAACCTCGCCGACCATCTCAGGGTCCAATGCCGAAGTCGGCTCATCAAACAAAATAATATCCGGGTTCATGGCAAGCGAACGGACAATGGCAATTCTCTGTTTCTGTCCACCCGAAAGCTGGCTTGGATAGGCATCCGCCTTATCAGACAGACCGATTCTTTTCAAAAGTTCCATCGCTTTTTTCTCTGCCTCTTCCCTGGTCATTTTGTTGAGTTTTACCGGGGCAAGCATAATGTTTTCCTTAATAGTCATGTTTGGAAACAGATTAAACTGCTGGAACACCATTCCGATTTTTTCCCGTACATGGTTAATATCCACCGACTTATCCGTCATATCCGTCCCCTCAAACAGAACGTGTCCGCTCGTTGGGATCTCCAACAGGTTTAAGGATCGCAGAAATGTCGATTTTCCACAGCCGGAAGGTCCGATCAATGCAAGGACATCCCCTTTTCTGATGGTCGTGGAGATTCCTTTTAATACTTCATGATCCCCAAAAGATTTGCAGAGATCCTGAATCTCTAAGATCACCTCTGCAGAATTGGTTGTATTTGTATTATCGCTCATTGTTTCTCAACTTCCTTTCTAAGACACCGACAGCTTTGCTAAGTCCGACTACCATCAGAAGATAAATGACAGCAACTGCGATCAACGGCATAAATGCCTCATACGTAACGCTTCGGATAATGTCTCCACCTTTTGTCAGATCCATCAGACCGATGTAACCACTGATGGACGTCTCTTTCAATAAACTGATAAACTCGTTACACAGTGCAGGGAGAATATTCTTTACTGCCTGTGGCAGGATGATGGTGGTCATCGTCTGTCTGTAATTAAGGCCTAAGCTTCGTCCTGCTTCAAACTGTCCGATATCCACTGCCATAATTCCGGAACGCACGATCTCTGCCACATAAGCAGCTGAGTTCAAACCAAATGCGATCACTGCTACCACGATTTTTCCCGTGTTAATACTCTGGAAAATAACATAATAGATAATCAATAACTGGATCATGACCGGTGTGCCGCGGATGATCGTCAAATATGCTTTACAGACTGCATTCAGAATGCCAAGCCCGCCATTTCTGTCATGGCTGGTTCTGACAATGGCAATTAAAAATCCTAAGACAATACCGATCATCACCGCAAAAATTGTAATGATCAATGTATTGCCAAGACCTTTTAACATATATGCATAGCGGTTATCCTGAATAAAGTTCTGGTAAAATTTTTCGCCAAACGAACTCTTTGCTGTCACTGCATTCCCATCACGCACAATGATCACCTGCTTGGAAGTTGCATATGTATCTGTAAAGTTGACATTCTTCTTTCGTTCTTCTGTCACGGTAAATCCGGCAGCGCCCACATCTATCTTTCCCGTAGACACAGCCGGAATAATAGAATCAAATGCCATATCTTCAATCTTCAATTCCATACCGAGCTTATCAGCGATCGCCTGCATGATATCCACATCTATACCGACGATTTCATTATTCTCATAATACTCATATGGCGGGAACTCAGCATTTGTTCCCATCGTCAGTGTTCCATTCCCACGGGACGCATCCTGTGGTTCGTATGGATAATTTCCTTTTTCCGCATCTGTTCCAATATAATTTTTTGTAATCCGGTCAAGCGTTCCCTCGCTTCTTAATTCCTCTAATGCCGTATTGACCTTTTCCAGCAGATCATCGTTTCCCTTTGCGATAACGATCGCATATTCTTCCAGCGTAAATTCTTCATCGAGAATTTTAAGTCCCGGATTCTCCTCCACAAATGCGAGCGCCGGCTGTTCATCGATCACAACACAGTCAATCTTTCCCTGTTTTAATGCCTGGACTGCATCTGCGCCTTTGTTGTAACGCTCCACCGTTGTTCCTGATCCGTCATTTTCATAATCGGAAACATAAATATCACCGGTTGTTCCAAGCTGGACACCAATCTTTTTTCCAACGATATCATCCACACCGCTGATCGCACCGGCTGTTTCCGTGGATGCTGCTTCCTGATCATCCTTCTGCTTTGTGCCGCATCCAGCAATTCCTGTCAGCACAAATGTCAGAACGAAAAGCCAAAGCAGCAGTTTTTTACTTTTTTTCTTCATCATAAATATCCGCTCCTCTTTTTTTCTGATTGTCTGCATAAATATACATTATTTTTCATTGAAATACAAGTATTTTGGACTCAATTGTTAAGATTCCCTTTCCGATTTATCAGGGAACTGCTTTTTTTCTTATATTATTATGTAACATTGTGGCTTTTTTCCTTGACTGTCCCGCAAAATTACATTAAAGTTTGTTTTAGAAAACACAAAGGAGATTTTATCTATGGAAAAAATTGCAAGCTTTACAATAGACCATATCAAATTAGAACCCGGCGTTTATGTATCCCGCAAAGATACCGTCGGAGCAGAAGTGATCACCACATTTGATCTGCGCATGACTTCCCCAAACGATGAGCCTGTCATGAATACCGCCGAGATGCATACGATTGAACACCTTGCAGCAACATTTTTAAGAAACCATGCTGTTTACGGTTCCAAAACTATTTATTTTGGTCCGATGGGATGCCGCACCGGATTTTATCTGCTTCTCGCAGGTGATTATGAATCAAAGGACATTGTTGGTCTGATGATCGAAATGTTTGAGTTTATCCGCGATTTTAAGGGCGATGTTCCTGGCGCAAGTCCAAAAGACTGTGGCAATTATCTGGATATGAACCTTGGTATGGCAAATTATCTTGCCAACCGCTATCTTGAAAACACGCTCTATCATATTGATGAAAAACATCTGGTGTATCCGGAATAGAGTTTTCAAAACAGACATTGTATTTTCTATTGTCATAATAACAAACCCGGTGTAATCTCTCAGCAGAGATCTTACACCGGGTTTCTATTATCTGTTCATTTTACTAAAATGATCCATTTAATCTTTAGAATCTGTTTTAGATATCATCAAAAGATTCTTTTAATTTATCCATGAATCCCTTTTTCTTCTTACCCTTTTCCTGGGCGCCGTTACCACCGGCGTTGCTTCGGTTTAAGGACGCACCTGTCAGTTCATCAAAATGACGTAACGCCTCTTTCGCCTCATTATTAAGACCTGTCGGTGTCTGGACAACCAGAGTTACATACTGGTCACCACGAACCCCTTTATTTCTCAGGGATGGAACTCCCTTTCCTTTCAGACGGATCTTGGTGTCGGTCTGTGTACCTGGTTTTACTTCGTAAAGCACATCTCCGTCAACGGTATTGATACGGATCTCACCGCCCAATGCAGCCTGCGCAAACGTAACCGGAGCTGTGGAATAAATATTCATATCCTGACGCTGGAAGATTGGATGTCTGGATACAACTACTTCTACTAATAAATCTCCTCTTGGACCACCGTTGACACCCGGCTCTCCTTTTTCACGGATACGGACACTCTGTCCATTGTCGATACCGGCCGGAATCGTTACCTGGATTTTTCTCTTTCTTGCAATATATCCGGTACCACGGCAATCCGGACATTTGTCTTTGACTACTTTACCGGTACCATTACAATCCGGACAGGTCTGGACATTCTGCACCGTTCCAAAGAAAGACTGCTGTGTAAACACAACTTTTCCTTTACCACCGCACTTGGTACATGTTTCCGGGTTTGTTCCCGGTTTGGCACCTGTACCATGGCAGGTCGCACACTCATCCTTCAGAACCATTTCAATTTCTTTCTCACATCCAAAAACAGCCTCTTCAAATGTGATTCTTACACTAGTACGGAGATTCGCACCTTTCATCGGTCCATCATTGCCTCTTCTTCTGGCGCCACCGCCACCGAAGAAGTCGCCGAAAATATCTCCAAAAATATCACCCATATCCATGCCTGAAAAATCAAATCCGCCAGCACCGCCGCCTGTGCCATCGAATGCTGCATGACCGAACTGATCATACTGTTTACGCTTTTCTGCATCACTCAATACTGCATAAGCTTCCTGTGCTTCCTTGAACTTTTCTTCACATTCTTTATCACCCGGATGCATATCCGGATGGTACTTCTTGGCAAGAGTACGGAATGCCTTTTTTATATCAGCGTCACTCGCATTCTTCGGAACGCCAAGGACTTCATAATAATCTCTTTTCTCTGCCATAACGCTTAACTCCTTGTTATCATGTACAAATTTATCATACCGGCTATCTGTCTAAAGCATGATTCAATTTCCGGTTTTCAAAAATTTTAAAATATTTTCCTCTTCTACCGCATATAGGGTTTCCGGAAAACCGGAAACCCCTTTTTATATGCTGATTATATTTTAGACCTCTTTGAAATCAGCGTCTACAACATCATCATCTGCTGCGCCGGCATTGTTTGTCTGTGCGCCGCCCATGTTTCCCATATCAGGACCTGCTCCCTGAGCACCCTGTGCTGCCTGTGTCTGCTCATACATCTTAGCAAATACTTTCTGTGCACTCTGTGTCAGTTTCTCCTGAGCTGCTTTTAATTCAGCAACATCTGCGTCTGTCATCTCTTCTGCATTCTGATGTGCGTCCAGGAAAGATTTTACTGCATTTAAGTCAGCTTCTACTTCAGCTTTATCATTTGCATCAAGGTTTGCTCCAACCTGATCCAATGCCTGCTGTGTCTGGAATACGAAGGAATCTGCATCGTTTCTTGCATCGATCGCTTCTTTTCTCTTCTTATCCTGTGCTTCGAACTCAGCTGCTTCTTTTACAGCCTTATCGATCTCATCATCGGACATGTTAGATCCGGATGTGATTGTAATGTGCTGCTCTTTTCCTGTTCCTAAATCTTTTGCAGAAACGTTTACAATACCGTTTGCATCGATATCAAATGTAACCTCGATCTGTGGAACACCACGACGTGCTGGTGGGATACCATCCAGACGGAACTGTCCAAGGGATTTGTTATCTCTTGCGAACTGTCTCTCACCCTGTACAACGTTGATATCAACGGCTGTCTGGTTATCTGCTGCTGTAGAGAAGATCTGGCTCTTCTTGGTAGGGATCGTTGTATTTCTCTCGATCAGTCTTGTAGCGATACCACCCATTGTCTCGATAGATAATGATAATGGTGTTACATCAAGAAGTAAGATTTCACCGGCACCGGCATCTCCTGCTAATTTACCACCCTGGATAGAAGCACCGATTGCAACACACTCATCCGGGTTTAAGGATTTGCTTGGCTCTTTGCCTGTCAACTGTCTTACTTTGTCCTGAACAGCCGGGATACGTGTAGAACCACCAACTAATAATACCTGACCAAGATCTGCGTTTGTAAGTCCTGCATCTTTCATGGCATTCTGAACCGGGATTGCAGTTCTCTCAACTAAGTCATGTGTTAATTCATCAAATTTTGCTCTTGTAAGGTTCATATCGAAATGTTTTGGACCTTCTGCTGTAGCTGTGATGAATGGTAAGTTGATATTTGTAGTTGTAGCAGAAGATAACTCTTTCTTAGCTTTCTCTGCTGCTTCTTTTAATCTCTGAAGTGCCATCTTATCTGTAGATAAATCAACACCCTCTGCTTTCTTGAATTCATCGATCATCCACTGTGTGATCTTGTTATCAAAATCATCACCACCAAGGTGTGTATCACCATTTGTAGCTAATACTTCAATAACTCCGTCACCGATCTCGATAATGGAAACATCGAATGTACCACCACCTAAATCGTATACCATGATCTTCTGTTCTTTCTCATTGTCAAGACCATAAGCTAAAGCTGCTGCTGTTGGCTCGTTGATGATACGTTTTACATCAAGTCCTGCGATCTTACCGGCATCTTTTGTTGCCTGACGCTGGGCATCATTGAAGTATGCTGGTACTGTGATAACCGCTTCTGTAACTTTCTCTCCTAAATATCCCTCTGCATCTGCTTTTAATTTCTGAAGGATCATTGCGGAGATCTGCTGTGGAGAATACTGTTTATCATCAATTGCTACTTTGTAATCAGATCCCATATGTCTCTTAATGGAAGAGATTGTTTTTTCTGCGTTTGTAACAGCCTGACGTTTTGCAGGTTCACCGACTAATCTCTCTCCTGTTTTTGTAAATGCTACGATAGATGGTGTTGTTCTTGCACCTTCCTGATTTGCGATAACGGTAGGTTTTCCACCTTCCATAACTGCTACACAGCTGTTTGTTGTTCCTAAGTCAATACCAATAATTTTACTCATAATAATTTCCTCCTTTAATTAGCTACCTTTACCATGCTGTGTCTTACCACAGCGTCTCTGTACATATAACCTTTCTGAAGTTCTTCCGCTACTATATTTTCGCCAAGCTCTTCATCTTCCACATGCATGACTGCATTATGGAAATTTGGATCAAATTCCTGTCCAACTGCCTCGATTGGTTTTACACCAGCCTCCTCTAATGTTGTAAGGAATTGTTTGTAAATCTTATCCATACCAACGACAAATGCATCTTCCTTTTTGTCTTCCGGTACAGCCGCAAGTCCGCGCTCGAAATTATCGATCACCGGAAGCACTTTCTCAACAATTGTTTTTGCTCCCATATCAAACATCTGTGATTTTTCTTTCTCAGTACGTTTGCGGAAATTCTCAAATTCTGCCATCTGGCGTCTCAGACGATCGGTAAGATCTTCAATCTGTTCATCTTTCTTATCTTTTTTCTTCTTGAAGAATCCCTTTTTATTGTCATCAGAATCCTCTTTGGAAGATCCTTCTGTCTCTTCCGCCGTTTCCCCTGTGTCTTTCTCTTCTGTCTCAGAAGCTGTATCCTCAGTCGTTTCAGCTTCTTTTACGGAATCTTCTGTCTGATCTGCCTGGGACTCTTTTTCTAAATCCTCTAAAACCTCTTCTAATACTTCTTCTTTCTTCGCTTCCTGCATTTCCCAGCCACCTTTCTATACTTCTCCTTTTGGCTTATCTAAGATGCCATCCAGAGATTTTTTCAATGTGTTCAGATTCGCCATTACTTTCTCATAATCCATCCGCTTCGGTCCGACAATTCCTATCGTTCCCCGAACACCTTCGCCCAATTCATAAGTTGCAGTCACAACACTGCAGTCCTTCATCGTCTGGATCGGGCTTTCATTCCCTATATAAACCTGAATTCCTGTATTCTCTTCATCCAACAGGTTTTCAGTTACAAGGCTTGCCAACTGCTGTTTCTCCTCAAATGTGGAGATCAGTTCACTTGCTTTCTCCGCTGAATCAGATAACTCCGGATATTTGAAAAGATTTGTCGTACCACTCGTATAAATCTTAATATCCTCATCCTGACCCATTGTCTCACCAAGTGTATCAAGCACGTTGCTGACGATATCACTGTGGATACCTGCCTGCCCTTTCAGCTTGGCGATGGTCGCAAGATTGATCTCTTCTAATGCCAGACCATTCAGATTCGAATTCAGCAGGATATTCAACTTCAACATTGTCTCATTATCAAGCGGTTCTGATACCGGAATGATCTTATTCTTGACCATGTTGCCCTCTGTGACGATCACTGCAAGAATCTGTTCCTCATCCACATTAGAGAGCTGAATGAACTTCACTTTGTTCCGATGATAACTCGGCGCTGATACCATTGTTGCATAGTTGGTATTGGCTGCCAGAACTTTTGCAACCTTCTGCAGTACCTGTTCCATCTTCTCGGTGTGTTCGATGACAAACTGTTTCATGTCATCCACTTCCCGGTTCTTCTCTTCCATCAGATGATCTACATAGAAGCGGTAACCTTTATCGGAAGGAATCCGTCCTGCCGAAGTATGCGGCTGTAAAATGTATCCTAATTCCTCAAGGTCTGCCATCTCATTCCGGATCGTTGCTGAACTTAAATTCAGGTCTGTATACTTTGAAATGGTTCTTGAACCAACCGGTTCACCTGTTTCCAGATAGTTGCGGATGATAGCATTTAAAATTTTCGTTTTACGTTCGTCTAATTCTAATTCTTCCATTCACTCACTCCTGCTTCTGGAAATATCATAATTGCCCAACAACGCTTGTCACTGAACAATTATCTGTGTGTTTTTAGATTTGTTAGCACTCATTTGATTGGAGTGCTAATATCTATGTACCTAACATAGCACCATCCTATTTTTTTGTCAACAGTATTTCTGATGTTTTTTGAAGATTTTTTGTGAAAAAATTGTGTCCTGCCAGAGTTTAGCGGTCGTAGTGTCGCAGATTTTATGGTGCTTTCTTAGGTTTTGAAGTGCATATATAAATGTCCGTTCACAAGGCAATTTTATATGTAATGAAAAAGAAAAACGTAGGATTGTAAGTGTGATTGTGGTAGAATTATGTTTAGTAATGAATTTATAAAATCAGAACTTGAGGAAGGGAGCGTGATTGTATGAAAAAGAAGCTATCTGTTATGACTGTAATCATTTTGGCTCTTGCGATATGCGTATCGGCATGGTTTTATGGGTACTACAATCGCAAAAGCAACGACAATCTTCCCACTCTGACGGCAATCGCAGAAATGAGTGAAGCCGATGTTAATAGCCTTTTGCCTGGATACCATATTGACCAGCTTAGAGAGGTATGGGGGAAACCTGATACCAGTGAAGACGGCACAGTATGTTGGAAAATTGGGGATACCACTCTCATTGTGAGTTATAAAAATAATGGTATAGTTGCGATTTGTGGCCTTAAAGACGATAGCGGTGTCTCCATAGGAGAATAACAGCTTCCAATTTTATGGGGATGGCAATCAGTCATACTATGATTAGAAAATAAGATACTTACAATCATAAAATAGGAATGAACATTGAAACTAATGCCCGAATGTGCATTAGCCATTATACAATATCCATTCTTATTTCATCAATAATACTTTTTTCTCTTAACTTGTGAATTTCAGTTCGTGTGATAGAAAACACAATCCCTATCAAAACAAATATACCACCAAATAATGCCGCCCACGGGATATGATACAATACCGGGAAAGCCTTCCGAATGGATAAATTAATTAAAAATGGAATTGCAATTCCAAGTATCACTCCCGGAACAAGTGCATTTAGAACGCAAAAAATACTTTCACTATATAACATCCTGCAAAGTGATTTATTTGTCATTCCAACACTCTTTAACACTGCAAACTCACGGCTTCTGATTCTGATATTTGTCGTCAGCGTACTAATTACACTTGTAAATCCCATGAGAATGAGCAGGATAACAAAACCATACATCACAATTTCAGCAAGAACTATAGCTATATTGAGCATTTTAATCATAGCATCTGTGCGGGCAATTCTCACGGTATATCCCTGCTCTACATAAGAATCCTCTGCCACAATCGGAAAATATTCATCCATGACACTTCTGGCATATTCTGTATAATCATCTTCATCTGATGATGGCATACTAAACCAGTCAAAACTCCTCGCATCCGCATCAGGTACGACAATTCTGACCGGATATGGTGTCATTTCCCAAAAACCATATTCCTTTAAATCGGACTGTTCTAAAATACCTCCAATTGTAAGTGTGTTCTTCTCATTGGCTGCGTTTATCAGGGAAATCTGTGTCACATCATCTTTAAAAGGTTTTATTGACACATACTCTCCATTGTCATTATATTGGTAAGTGTTCAGCAGAAGGATGCTTCCATATTCTGCGCCTGCCCTGTCACACAGTTTTTTATAGAGTTCATTATCAACGGACACGATTTCTGTCCTTGTTTCCCCACTATCATCAGAAAATTTCGGAACCTGCAGCATATCCTCTGTTAATGTATTTTTATCTAATAGCGCATTGTAGGTAAAAGTATCTGCTCCAACACCATATACGTCTATCCCGTACTTTTCCAGCTTTTGTGTGATTTCATTATATTGGTCTGATGTAACAGGCCGGCTTATTTTTCTCTCTTCTTTCCCTGTTTTCGCATTTACCCAGGTATCGTAATTGGAAGAATAATCCACCATCATTTCTTTTGATTTTGGTGTCATCCATTCCTGGAATTCCTTTGCCTGACCGGATAATCCTCCGGTTAACAGAAAAAGTAAAATTCCAAGTGACAATGCACGTATCGTTGCCTTATAGCCGTATTTGTTTCTTTTCATGTTTTTATAGGCAATTGCAGACTCACATCCAAATATTTTTTGGATAAAGCTGTCTTTTACCTGGATCTCTTTCAAAGCTGTACCTGCTCCAATCCCTTTTACACACTGGATAGCAGTAAATTTACCAACCTTTTTAGCTGGTCTGTATGCAGAGAATAACACAATACAAAACGAAAATACACCTGCAAACAAATATGTCCACACAGATATATGAAAGGGCAGGGAAAAGGTAAAAGGTCTCATAATAATTTCTTTTGCAGCATCATTGATATCGGAAATAAAATGTCCTGTAAATTTCACACTCATATAACCAAGTATCGTTCCTGCAATGAGTCCAAGCGGGATGGCTGTCATACTAAGCCATAAACTCTCATAGATAACACTTGCCCTTATCTGTCTGCCTGTTGCACCAACACATTTTAAAATACCAAACTCCTGAATCCGCTTATTGGCACTGGCAGAAAATATATTGGATATTACAGTAATCGACATTGCTGCAATAAGAATACCTAAAAGCAGTGCCGGTATTGCAAGCATGAGAGAGTATGCTCCTCCATATTCTCCATAATCCGAACCAAGGAAATCAGTAAGCATCTTATTTGCACTTGTCACAAAGCACATTACAGTTGTAATAAGTGCTGTTGCAAGTGCGATCGCAAAAATTCCTGCAATCGTTCTTTTTTTATTCACTTTCATCTGGCTTAAGGCGAGTTGTGCTGTTATTTTCATTACTTCATCACCTCATCTTTTATGATTTTTCCATCTCCGATCGTGATGATCCGGTTCGCCTGCAGTGCAATCTTTTCGTCATGTGTGACAAGAAGAATCGTCTGCTTATATTTCTGATTGGTGAACTTCAAAATATCCAGAATCTCTCTGCTTGTTTTACTGTCAAGATTTCCGGTCGGCTCATCTGCAAGAATAAATGCCGGCTCGTTTATAAGTGCCCTTCCTATGGATACTCTTTGCTGCTGACCTCCTGACATTTGTCCTGGCAGATGTTTTGCCCTTTTCTCAAGACCCAGCATATTCACAATCTCAGAAAGCCGTTCCTTATTCTCTTTTCTTCCATCTAATTTCCATGGCAGCGCAATATTTTCCTCCGCAGTAAGAGTGGGGATCAGATTATAAAACTGATAAACAATTCCCAAATTTCTTCTGCGGAAAATTGCAAGTTCATCCTCGCTCATGGATTGTATCTCATTTCCATCAATGATAACCGAACCGCTTGTTGGATGATCAATTCCGCCAATCATATTCATAAGTGTTGATTTCCCGGAACCGGATGCTCCGATGATTGCGACAAATTCTCCTCTTTCTACCGAAAAAGACACATGATCAAGCGCAATCACTTCCGATTCACCTTCACCATATTTCTTTGTTAATTCCTTCACTTCTAATACAGCCATTGCATTTCTCCTTGTTTTAAATACCATCTTATAGA
>UMFX01033921.1_pt1 | contig 28438 bp, 28 predicted proteins | sample 1965131 | NCBI WGS metagenome assembly UMFX01 (sample SAMEA4836058, study PRJEB28245) | human gut metagenome | biome: gut microbiome; material: fecal sample | place: Denmark | collected 2008 | reverse complement strand
AAAGAAAATCAAGAAAACAAAGAAAATCAAGAAAACAAAGAAATAAATGTCAACGAAACACACTATCAATTTGAAATTGAACGAATAAAAGATGTTTCAACGAAAAGAGAATATTTGGACATCAAAATGAAGGTGGATGGTAATGATAACGAGAAAGTATCTGTTGAACCATCTAATATTGCCCAAGGGTTGCTCTCGTTAAGAGAGTATGGCATTATGTTTTCTGATGATAACAGTAGAATAAAACTGGCTCGTTGTATAGAACAAAAATATCAACAAATTGAGGTATCAGTACAAACGCAATCTAATAATAAAATAGCTAATGCTAGATTTGGTGTTTTTTTAGGTGCTATAGGTGAATACATCAGGGCAGCAGAAGATCAGAGAAAAAGTGGATTATCTTATGTTTTGGTGGCTGACTTTGATGCCATTGCTTTGGATTGTGGTTACCAACCTTTTGAAATAAATGGTTTGCGTAACTTGTTGAGAGACCAAAATTATATTCATGTACCTGACAAGAGCAATAGAAATACTTTGATTATACGTTTACGTGGGAAAGTGACAAGAGTAATTGGCTTCAAAGACGAAAAGATGGTAGCGGAAAAATATTACGATAAATTAGACGATAAAACAGCAGATAGTAAAAAAGCATCACAGGGGGAATGAGCGTGAGCAAGAATCGACCTTTGTCAGTAATACCATATTACGGTGGCAAAGCAAAGATGGCTTCTTTCATTTCTGAACGGCTGGACTATACAACTTCTGTCTTTGTCACGCTTTTTGGTGGTGGCTGTCGTGAACTGCTAAATAAACCGCCACATCCTGTTGAATTTTACAACGAGTATGATTCTGGTTTATGTGCTTTGATGGATTTGCTTTCCAATCCTACAACAGCACAGAAATTGATAGACAAGCTATATTACGATACAAAGCCTACAGAAGAACAGTTTTTAGCAGCCAAAGATTTATACTGGCGTTACAAAGAAGATGTTGACCAGACTTATAAAAACATACTCAAAACTTTTATACAAGAAAATCTGCAATCTATACCAATTCAAGAAATAGACAAGCTTCTGGAAGAGAGTTATCAACATTCTTCGTTACAATATCATGCAATGATAGAATCAGCATCAGAAGAAACCAAACAAAATTTGCAGGAGCATTTCCATAATTGGTGTTTACTTAGACGACAAAAAGAAAACGATGTGTTACCAAGATACCGTGACTTTATTGCGGAAACAATTTCAGATTCAGATCCAGATTCAGATTTGGATTTGGATTTGGATTTGGCTGTTGCGACGTATCTGGTTTATACGCTTAGTTTTAGTGCCATTGGTACGTTCTATGGTGCTGGAAAATTCAAAACAGAAGAAGCATATAAAAAACACATTTTGAATTTATATAGCTGTGCAGATAGATTAAAAAACGTAAGAGTGTTGCAGTTAGACGCTATGTCTTTCTTTAAGCAGCATTTATACGAAAATACTGGTTTAGAAGGCAACAACATTCTTTATGACTGGCTCAATAATCCAGACGTGATGATATTTGCTGACCCTTCGTATATTTCACCTGACGCAGAAAATCAAGTTTTGCATTATACAAATAAAAGCAAAAACATCAATATTCAAATTGACCTGGATCAGATTGATGTGGAACAGGGGGAGTGGGTGTCAGACGCTATCGAAAAAGCTTGGGCTGGACAGAAGATGCCTAAAAACTTGGGTTCTTGTTATGCACGTTCATTTGGTTATCGGGAACAGGAACAATTTTTAAAAGGCATTCAAAATGCCAGATGTAAAATGCTTGTTTGTAATTACGACTTGCAATTATACGATCGGTACCTGACCCCAGAAAAAGGCTGGTACAAAGAAACGTATTTAACGAAAACAACTGTTTCAAACAACTCTACAAAATCAAAAGAGCGTTTAGAAGTCATTTGGCGTAATTATTAAATCAAAATACACTGTCTGAAAAACAGACAGTGTATTTTTTTATACCTGTCAATTTCCATCAAAACAGTATTGTGATTTCCTTGCATTAACACCACAGACGTCACATTTCAACAGCGTTATAATTAATTTGTAATTGAAAAGCAATATAAAACAAATTGGAGGCTGATGTTTATGTGTAAAATCTTAATTAACGAAGTGATGCTGGGAAAACGTAATGTGGGCTTTGAGTGTTATTCCGTGGAAACGGGTGAAATTGTGGGGTATACAGAGAAGCAGATCAAAGCACAGTTTCAAGCTGGAAATCCTGTGTTGGGTTTTATGCTGGATGCGGATGGACAGTTAAAAGTAGATGAAACATTCTGTAAAAACATCATGTGTAAATCAGGCATTTCCACACTGACACCCAAACTGGAAACGGACTGTATTGTAAATTTGATTTTTACTGTAATTGGCAGAGAAGGCAGTCAATATAAAGTAATATCCAGTCGGTTCTGGCAAGGGTGCATGACAGAAGAAAAGCTGAAAACATTGTATGAACTGGGTGCTGTCAATGGGATTGAAGTAGACAGCAAAGGAAAGATTACATTGTACGTAGAGAAACGGAAACAAACACATGTAGTGGAAAACAAAACATCAAGAAAGACTGATACAACACAGTCTGAAGATCAGAGGACTGAAGCCTAACGGCTTCGGTCTTTTGGTTTATTCGGAACTTGGCAGTGCACTGCCAACTTTTATACGTGTGCGTATATAGAGTGTAGTGGGGGTGATTGACTTGTTATCAAAAGACAACGCATTATTTGAAAAAGCATTTGACGTATTAAACAGAGTATATTTTAACGCAGAACTGCCAAAAGTGATGATTACCATTCAATCAAGACCAAAAGCATATGGTTATATCACTTGTAACGAGGTGTGGACAGACACAGACCGTTCCTACTACGAAATCAATATTACAGCAGAATATTTAAACAGACCCATAGAAAATGTGTTGGCAACTTTACAACATGAAATGGTACACCTGTATTGTATGGTAAACGGGATTCAAGACACATCGAAAGCAGGACGTTATCATAATAAAAATTTTAAGGCAGAGGCAGAGAAGAGAGGTTTGCTCATTGAATATGTAAAATACATTGGTTATAGCAAAACAACTCCCAGTGCTCAATTTATTACGGTGTTACGGGAACATGGTTTATTAGAGGACACCATACAACATTTTCGATTGGAGCCTTTGGACGTATCGCAGCCACCTACTACAACGGGAAAACCTAAGAAAAAAAGCAGCACCAGAAAATATATTTGTCCTGCCTGTGGGATGAGCGTTCGGGCTACCAGAGAGGTTCATATCATTTGTGGGGACTGTTTCTGCGAGATGGAACAAGAAGAAGCGTAAGCGACTTGTCGGTTGTTTTGTATTTTGAGATGGTTTATTTGATACCGCTCATAATTTGTATCAAATTGGAAATTTTGGTGGGGCTTGTTGATGGAAACTGGGATTTTTATAAAGAGATTCCAGAAAAGAGACATTTTTTGAAACAATCAACAGGGTATACCCTAATGATAAATTTGGATTTTCCCAATTTGAACATTTTCTATACTAGTTGAAAATTCAAATTACCAAAATTACCGAAAAAACAACAGAGGACAGAAAGGAATGATACGTATGGTTTTTGGTTATGTGCGTGTATCTACAATACAGCAGAATACAGATCGACAGTTGGAAACTTTGACAGCTTACGGTGTAGATCGTTTATTTGAAGAACATTTGTCCGGAAAAGACTTAAATCGTCCGAAATTACAGCAGATGTTAGACACATTAAGAGAGGGTGATACAGTGGTTGTGACTTCTGTAGATCGTATCGCCAGAAGTGCAAAAGACCTTTTGAATTTGGTAGACCATATCCATTCGCAGGGGGCACATTTCAAAAGTTTAGATAACAATATAGACACATCAAAAGACATGGGAAAATTTATTTTGACTATATTAGCGGCGGTAGCAGAGTTAGAGAGGGCAACCATTTTAGAAAGACAACGGCAGGGGATTGAAATTGCCAAACGGGAAGGACGATATAAAGGACGTAAGAGGAAGGAAATACAAGACTTTGAAAAGGTTTATCAGCAGTGGTTCGATCATAAAATCAGTGCGGAGCAGGCAGCCAAACTATTAGACATCAGTCGGGCAACCTTTTATAGACGTAAAACGGAATACGAACAACATTTATTCCATGAAAATACATCTAGTATCAAGCCATCTGGCATAGAGGAAAAGCAAGAAAACAGCCTGTCATAGAAAATAGCAGGGGTTATTGGGGTGTACTGTCAAAAGACAGTATACCCAATTTTGCTATATAGGCATTTTGGCTAATACCTGTAAGATGCAAAGAATACCTTCCTGATATTTTCACGGCTATTCATTGGTACTAATTAGCGTTAGAATACAGAAAAGCATATAGAGTTTATTTAGCATAGAATAGAGGTGAAACGTGGTATTTTGTGGTATATAACATTTGGATTGATGCACGGTGTAGAGAGAGGTGATACATAGTAAGGACTAATACGTGGAAATTCTAAAATTTTGAAAAATTAGGGTTGTCTGAAGCGTGATAAAAGTGGTATACATTGGTGGCTACATTGGGTAAACGAAATGTGGTACATTCCACGGTACAGTGGGTATTTTTTCAACAAGCCAATAAAAAGTTATGGTTTTTGAACAGAGAATAATTTTTGGTGTTGAATTTGTATAACATTTTCAAAAAGAGATAGGCAGTCAACTTGATAAAAAGAGGCTTTGTCGTAGGTTGGATGATAGTGTTTTATGATACATTGAAGATGTATTTGTGGTGTTGCAAGTGGGGCTTTGGAAATGCAAAAGACATATAAATTTGCAAAGTACAGATTGTTTTTCTATATTGGCTAGTATAAATAAAAAAAACATAAGGTTCATTTGCTATGTCTAGTTGATATAACAAAATACTTTTCCTGTCCCTTTACAACATTTGACAGAGGTATATTACATAAGAATTCTCTTACACATAAAATATGAAATTCATAACACAAAATCAAACATAGTATGCAATATATATTAACTTATAAGTGGGGCTACAGACCCAGAGAGACTGATGACAAGACTGCTAGTGATACGAATTGCTGTTATGATGTTACAGAAAACATTCAGATAACCCAATATAGACACACAGATTTCTGATATACAGAAATCTCTACTACAAAAACTTACGCACAGATACAATTAGTACCCTTAACAAGATGTGTGAGCAAAAAAGACAAGCTATAGACTAAGGCAGATGTACTTGTATAGTGAGGTAATATTACAGATAGTATTTATATGTAAAACATAGAAAGGAATTGTTGTACGTGGAAGATAATAAACAGATAGACACGATTTCTGTTGGATATATACATTCCGATGGGAACAGTCAAAATCAGAAGATCATTGATCAACGGATTGAAACACTGAAAATGGAAATACGTGGTTTATTATTATCAGATGACTGTGTGGATTTTGACGAACTCATGGAAACTATAGACTATAGACATAAACTGGAATTGGAAGAAGCTTACCAGAGAGGAATTAGGCATGGGGCGTATTTTCAGAAAGCTATTTTAACAGGCGAAGCAGATAAATAAAAAAGCAGACATGGAAATGTCTGCCTTCAGATCTACTTCTGTTTATAAGGAAGTAAAATCTCTCCATTTTCTTCCTGATACTTATTTAAGTATTGTAATAATACGTATTCAATAAAATTTGTCATGGAACGATGTTCTTCTTCTGCAAGATATTCGATTTTATCAAAAACATCATCCTGTAATCGTAAGGTAAATACACGTTTATTGGTTGCCATATTAGATACCTCCATACATTGATAGGGATATCATAGCAGTGTTTCAAAACATTGTATGCAGTTAATAGACAGTATAGTGATAGCACTTGACTATTATTTTGCTGAAAAACATTGACTTTATGTGGAAACAGATGTATACTATTTAAGACACAAGACTGTTTATCTGACTACAGAAGGAAAGTGGGGGATTGCAGGGATTGTGTGGATTGGGCAAATCCATTTACCAGATATACAAAATGGGAAAGGGGTAAAACACTTATGAAAATGAAACAGACCATACCAGTATTGGCAATGACAGCCATTATGGCACAGTCTACAGTAGCATTTGGTGCAGAAACTTTTACAGATTTGACAGGCTACAATTGGGCAAAACCAGCCATTGAGAACATGGCAGCACAGGGCATTTTATCTGGTGTAGGCAATCAGAAATATGCACCAGCAGCCAATGTAACAGTAACAGAATTTGCATCTATGGCAATGAGAGCTTATGGTGGAAAAGATGTAGCGATTACATTATCAAATGAGCAGGGTAATTTAGAAGAGATTGAAGCAGTCAATGGAAATTATTGGGGCAATACAACCATTTGTGCGGCACAGAAGTTTGGTTTAACTGATAGATTTGGGTTAGACAAAGGGAGATGGTCAGAGCCAGCAACAAGAGCAGAGATGGCAACAATCGTTATGACAATAGCGGAGCAAATGGGAGAAGAAGCATTTGAGATTAAAGATGGTATTGAGAATAATATAGGGGATTATTCAGAGGTAGCGAGTTATGCGAATGATATGAGATATATTTTACAGGCATACAGCAATGGTATTCTGTGTGGTACAGATGACGCAGGCTCCTATGCCCCTAGTGCTTATGCAAAAAGAGCAGAAGCAGCAGCTATCATGCAACGACTAGTAGACCCCTCTAAACGCCTTGAAGTAGAAATCAAGCCAGCACCAGTCCTTCCAGTACCAGATGAAGATAATGTAGGAGCATCAGGTGTAGTTTATCCGAAAGAAGGTGACATTGGACCCAATGGCAAACCAATCACCAGAGATCCAGTAACAGGCGTACTCGGCTTCGGCAACGGTCAAAAGGGCGGGATCTACATTGGCATCAAATCCCCTCTGAGTGGAGCAACTATTCAAGTAGGTAGTGACGCATGGGACGATTACGACAACATGGGTGGCAAATATTTAGAAGCAAATGGATATATCTTCTGGGAAAATGAATGGGCATTGATTGAAAGAGCAGCCAATGACAAACTCAACAGAGAACACCCTGCAAGCAATTTAGCAGCAGGAACTAAAGCAGACATCTATGGTAACATCGTATCCAGCAGCTCTCCTGAAGCATTCTATGAAGTTCAGCAAGTATTAAGTGCTAAAATCTGGCAACCTTTGTACTAAGATACTATAATAGTTATATATCAGCCAACCATCTTATTGATGGTTGGCTCCCTTTAAAATATCAAGTACTATTATATAATAAACAGATTATAGTATCAACACATTTAAAGCACACTATGTTTACTAGACAACATCCATCTTCATTCTAGTAAAGATAGGGTGCTTTAAGAAGCACCCTATCAGTTTATTTTAGGCATTCCAAGCCCATCAATAATGCTATTGATGCAAGGAAAAACCCAGGATTGCTAATAGCTAGAGCAATTACGATAGCAATGCTAGCTATAGCAACCCCAATACCTAAATGGTAGTTGGCATACTCCATAAAAATCACCTCCAAACGAAAAATAATAAGGTGGGAGGCAGAGATAGAAAGTCAAATACCATTTAGGTATTACAATGCTATATTTAGAGATACTGGAACAATATTCATAAAAGAAATTACTTTTAGATATTGTCAAATCAAGTAAAATAGCATATAATAAAACTGAAAGAAGCAATCATATTCTTTCCTTCGCTAGAAGATGACGAGTGACGGTTCTGACTCGTCGGTAAAATAAAATTGACCGAGTGAAGATGATGTGTGACGGTACTGACACATCGGTAAAATAAAATTGACCGAGCGAAGAAGTTAGTAGGGCTGGCTTTTATGGGTCAGCCCATTTTTTGTGGGGTGGAACATGGAAAGTGTAGCAGAAGTGTATCTTTTATCAGCAGAGTTTATGCAGGATTATCCTGTTTCAGAGTATCCAGAATTGATGCATAAGTTAGGTAGACCTTATGCTTGTTTATTGATACAAACACATGACGATTACTTTATTTGTGTTCCTTTTCGTTCCTCTATTTCGCATAAAAATGCTTTCCTGTTTAAAAATACAAGACGATCTATGAAAAGTAGATCAGGACTTGATTACTCAAAAATTGTACTGATTAAAGACAACAAGTATTTTAGTTCCTTACAGGCAACTGTTGACCAAGATGAATATAATGAGTTGCGTAATCATTTGCCTAAGATTGTAAATCAAGTTCATGCCTATGTTGATACATATATGAACCATGTGACTGGTATCAAGCTGCTACATCCCAGAGAATACGACAGAAAATATAGACATTCTACATTGGTATATTTTCATGACATATTAGGGATTAAAGATTCAAATTCCTGATAATCGTCATAGAGAGGTACTTCTTATTCTGTTTATTTGTTAAGCTGTATATGCTACGTTTTCCTTAATTGATATTATAGATAAAATAATATATCGAGCAAAGGAGGAACTAGCATGGCAGAGGTAAGAAAAACAGGCAAAGCAAAACAGTTTATCGGTGTAAGACGGTGTGCAGCTGGATATGTGATATTTGATAGAGCAAGTGAAAGGACATTGGTACAGATGTTGGTGGTAAATCAAGCTGATGATTTGCTCAATACTCGTTTAAGAGATGCGGTAGTTGACGCATACTTTGAATATGGAAAAGCATTAAATATATATCGTTAAACAGCATAAAATAAGGCAGATGTGAAAAGCATCTGTCTTATTTTTTTGCCTTCTGTTTGGGGGTGGTCGTTGGCTGGTAATTATGTGGAATCGTTCAGGCAGAGGTTTATGCAGTCAGGGTCATTGTTCTTTGTGTGTTTATTGGCTAAATGATACAGCTGAAAATGGACTAGTTGAAAAATCAGGTAAACAGAAGGTCAGAATAAATGGATACAGGATTTCACTGTCACCTTGACCAATATTTGTCGTAATTAACCTATACACAAAATGGACTAGTTTGAAAAATGTGGATCTGTCGTAATTTTGTATGTGATACTGTTCCTTGGTGTATAGAGATAGATATATTGATATAAATTTAGATCAACAGGAAACTGACTGGTTAGAAATTTTGTCGGCAATTTCGGCTGATTAGTAGATACCGAAAGGGTTTATAAGGGTTTGTATGGAATTTTGGGGGAATTATGGGCGTTTGGTGGGCTGGTTATAAAAATAAGCTACAAGTGGTTTTCAGAGGGAAATACAGTGGATGGCTATGGGTGGTTGGTTAAGAAAGAGAAAAAATAAGATTGCTTTCAAAGGACTAGTGACAAAAAGGCTAGCTGTGTATTTAGAAAATAGCCTGTTTTGCTGTGTTTGGCTGGGTAGTGGTTTATTTGTGGATATTGTATCTGAAAATAGGCTAGTTGTAAGAAATACAGCAAGAGATTTGCAGAGGTTGATACATTTGAGTGGATTTAGAGGAAAAATTACCATTACTAAAAATGAGATTTTTAATTACCAAAGATTTAAAGGATTGGTAACGAGTTTTTCTAGAGAAAAAAGGTGGTTTTGAGGGGAAAATAGGGGGTTTTTTGGAAAAAGGGTATGGAGGGGAGAAAAAACCAAAATTGTTAAAAATGACAAATGGAAAAGAAAAATAAAAAACAATCGATTTAGAAAAAGTAAGCACAACGTCCTAAAACTTCTCTATACGTTGCATTTTGAAGGGTATACGTGGAAAACATACATCCGAATATATCCTATTATATTTATCAAAACATTTTGGATGGAGAAAGTAGCAACAAAATGAAGCATCACATAAAAAGTAGTGATTTTAGAAAAAGTAAGCACAACGTTATAAAACTTCTCTATACGTTACATTTTGAAGGGTATACGTGGAAAATATACGTGTTTTTATTATTAAGCATAATAGAGAGTTATTTTAAATCTTTTTGAAGGGAGTGTTTGTCAAATTTAAAGATAAAGCTAGTCAAAATACGCTTGACTTTTTATAGAATCAGCGTTCCAATCTTCACGTAAAAGAAAAGAAGCATTAAAAGAAAGGACAGATTAGTATGGATCAAGAAAGAACAGTATCTAACAAATATACAGATTTTAGTCAATTACCATTGATACTCACACCGATGGATATTAAAGAAATTTTAGGTATTTCACGTAGCAATGCGTATGCGTTGTGCCATAGCAAGGATTTTCCAGCAATGAGAATTGGAAAGCTGATTAGAATCAGCAAAGAGGAGTTTATTGAATGGGTCAAAAAAGTAGAGTATGTTAGTTTGGAGGCTTGAGGAGGCAGTATTATGGGAAAAAGACGAGCAAATAATGAAGGATGCATTACCAAACGTAAGGATGGAAAGTGGATGGCTAGGATTAAAGTAGGGAGGAGAGAAGATGGTGAAGTAAAATACAGCTATATGTATGCAAACACACAACAAGCCGTGATAGAGAGAATGAATGACTTAAAATTATCTCTTAACATGGGGATTGATGTTGTGAAAGGAGATATCACTGTAGAGCAATGGTTAAAAGTTTGGATGGAGAAATATAAGCAGAACTTGAAGCCAACTACCAAAACTAGCTATTATAACAATATTAGGCTTCATATCAATCCGTTTATTGGAGGAGTAAGACTAAATAAGTTGGAAACTGGACAAATTCAGTATATGTTAGAACAAGCATATAATAGCAAGAAAAATCGTACAAAGACAAAGAATGAAAAATCAACCTCTTTATTTTTTAAGGTATATTCAGTGATTAATGGAGCAATGAAGCAGGCTGTAAAAAATAAAATGGTAAAGAACAATCCATGTGATGATATTGTTTTTCCACCAGAGGAAAGAAAAGAGGTACGTGTATTTACATTGGAAGAACAAAGAGCATTTGAGATGGCATTGACAGGAGAAACATATAGAGTATTGTATATGACTTATTTATATACAGGTGCCCGTTTAGGGGAACTACCTGCACTTACATGGAAAGATATCAATTTTGATATGTCTTACATTGATTTAAACAAAAAAGCGGTGGTCGTTCATGATTATTATAAAGAGGGAAAAAAGACTGATTATCAAGTCCAAGACTATCTAAAAAGTAAATCTAGTAAGAGAAAGGTATATATTACAAATAAACTTGTAGACATATTAAAAGAAGAAAAAGAACGACAACAGTTAGCCTATGCAGAATTTGGCTGGGAGTGGTCAGAAGAGAATTTAGTGTTTCCATCTGGAGCATATACTATGTTAGATATGAGGAATATTCAGACAATGTTTCAGAGAATCCGTGATAAAGCAGGGATTTCCCATGGAACAATGCATACACTAAGACATACATATGCAACAAGATGTTTTGAATCTGACATTGATATTAAGGTAATTAGTGAACAGCTTGGTCATAAGAATGTGAAAACAACATATGATACATATGTTCATGTTATGCCAGAAAAAAAGAAATTAGAAATGGAAAAACTAAATTTACTGGATCAATTGGTTGTATAATGAAAAGACCTGTGAACGAGAATTTGTTTACAGGTCTTTTATACTTATAAAAGGTTTTGTAGATAAATACGTATGGCTTGATATTATAGGAAAAAACTGTTATAATTTAAAATATCATTTTATAGTGAACTTAAAATATAATTTTGGACTACTATTTACTATGATTTTACAACAGATAAAGTATTACTGACTAGAACGAAATAGTATTTTATTTTTGGGATATAGGATAAAATCGTTGAAAAATAGACTTTCTACAATTAGGTAACACTAAATTTTATAGTGAAAAGTTAGCCCAATTTAAAGGTCAAAGATATGGTTTTGAAGAAAACCATCGAAGAAAAGAGAAAACAGGACGAAGCGGCACACGCCTGAGCCTGATTTTCATTAGATCTGTGGATAAATGGGTAAAACCTTTTCGGTTTTACCCATTTTTGCAGTATAAGGAGGAAAATTATGAAACTGATACTGGATTTGGATACAGGCATTGATGACGCTATGGCACTTGCTTATGCTGTAGGCAGCCCAGACTTGGAACTGATTGGCGTAACAGGTACTTACGGCAATGTGTATACGGAAGTGGGTGTGCAGAACGTCCTGAATCTTTTGGAAATGATGGGCAAACCGGAAGTTCCTGTTTTTCTGGGTGAGAAAAAAGCACTGACACAGGATGTTTTTGTCCGTCATGAAGTCAGCGCCAGAATCCATGGGGAAAATGGTGTGGGACAGGTGGAACTGCCTGTAGCTGCGGAACATGCGTCTAAAATGGATGCTGTGGATTTTATTATTGAATCTGTGAAAAAGTACGGAAAAGAACTGGTTATTGTGGCAACAGGTCCTCAGACCAATCTGGCGGCGGCATTGAACAAAGCTCCGGAAATCAAAGAGAATATGGGGAAAATCGTGATCATGGGCGGTGCGCTGACCGTTCCCGGCAATGTAAGCCCTTATGCAGAAGCCAATATTTCCAAAGATCCTCTGGCTGCAAAAATCCTTTTTGAAAGCGGTCTGGATGTGACCATGGTTGGTCTGGACGTGACACAGCGTTCTCAGCTGACATTGGAGGATTTGCAGGCTTGGAAAAACTGCGGTACATTGGCAGGGGAAAAATATGCGGATATGGTGGCATACTATATCAGTCAGCATGAACACAGCGGCGGTACTGCATGTTATCTCCATGATCCTTCCGCTGCTGTCTGCGCTGTACATCCCGAATGGTTTACCATGCTTCCCATGCATATGACCGTTGTCACAGAAGGCGAAGCGGCAGGTCGTACCATTGGTGATCCCATGAAACTGCGGGAAGCAAACCCCAATGTGAAGGTTTGTATTGGTGTGGATTCTCCAAAATTGGAGGCACATTTGAAAGAAATCCTCATGCGTGCTTTTCTGGGCAACTGAAGGGAATGCTTTTGCAAGAAAAGAGATGTTAGCTTAAAAAATATATAGCCGGAATCCTTGAATATAGAAAGGATTCCAGCTATTATTTTTCAATAGCAGTGCTATCCTAAAGAAATTTATGTAAGGATTCTATTTTTTGCTTTAACTTCGTGCATCATGCGTGAAAAATGTTTCGGTATCAAGATGGGAGTGAAAGAATGAATTTTGCAGAAGAATATAAAAGAAAACTGAAAACACCGGAAGAAGCGGTGAAACTGGTGAAGGACGGCGACTGGGTGGATTATAGTGTGGGTATCGGTTTCCCTGTGCTGCTGGATGCAGCACTGGCAAAACGCAAAGATGAATTGAGAGATATCAAGATTCGCGGTTCCCTTGCTATGCAGCCCATTCAGGCAGTAGAACAGGATAGAGAACGGAGAACATTTACCTATAACAGCTGGCATTGCTCCGGTTATGAACGGAAATTGTGCGATGAAGGTCTTTGCAACTATATTCCGATGATTTTCCGTAATATGGCGTCTTATTACAGACGGTATCTGACCGTAAATGTGGCTATGATTTCCGTGGCACCCATGGACAACAAGGGATTTTTCAATTTCTCCATAGTAAACTGTACCACCAGAGCCATTCTGGATGCGGCAGACCTGATTATTCTGGAAGTTAACGAACATATGCCCCATGTTTATGGCGGACAGGAAGACTGCATCCATATTTCCGAGGTGGATGTGGTGGTAGAAGGGGAACATAAACCTCTGGCACAGCTGCCTGTTCCTCCAGCAACAGAAATTGATGAGAAAATTGCATCTCTGCTTTTGCCTCATATCTCCGATGGTGCTACTATCCAGTTGGGCATTGGCGGTATGCCCAACTCCGTGGGCAAACTCATGGCAGAATCCGATCTGAAGGATTTGGGCATGCATACGGAACTCCTTTCCGATGGTTTTGTAGACTTGTACGAAGCTGGTAAGCTGACAAACAGCCGGAAAACATTGCACCGCGGGAAAGGTGTATTCGGCATTGCATTGGGTTCCCAGCGGCTTTATGATTGGGTAGGAGAAAATCAGGGACTTCTTTCTTTCCCTATGGACTATGTGAATCAGCCCAGCGTTATGGCACAGATGGAAAATATGATTTCCATCAACAACTGTATTGCCATTGACCTGTATGGTCAGGTTTCCTCTGAAAGTGCAGGCACGCGCCATATTTCCGGTACCGGCGGACAGCTGGACTTTTCCACAGGGGCGTATGACGCGCCTGGCGGCAAAGGTTTTATCTGCATGACATCTTCTTATCGGGATAAGACCGGTAATCTGAAATCCAGAATCCTGCCCAAATTTACAGAAGGGGACATCATCACAACCCCCAGAACACAGGCGTTCTATATCGTAACAGAATATGGCATTGTGAATCTGGCAGGCAGAAGCACATGGGAAAGAGCGGAATTGCTTATTTCTTTGGCACATCCTGATTTCAGGGATGAACTCATTGCAGCAGCGGATAAGCAGAAAATCTGGCGAAACTCCAATAGAATCTAATTTGTATACAAAACAGGGATTTCTGATGTTTTCAGAGATTCCTGTTTTTGTTGCCAGACACATAAGGGAAAAAAGTGCATACAATAGAAGCAGGGGGTGACGCCTGTGGGCAGAAAATGTGTGAACCAATGGAGAAAACGATGGATCGGTTCTCTGATGATTGCGTTGGGAACTGGTGTGTTTTTGGCTTTACTGCTGCCGGGGTGCATGTTTCTGGTGGCTGTCCTGCTCATTTGCGGCGGCGCCTGTCTACTCTATAAAAGTTAAGATAATTCACGCATGTTGTTCTTTGGATTGAAAAGAGTGACATGCGTTTTTTGTTGTATTACAAAATATGTTTTGCAGGCTTTTCCGTTTTTCCCCTTTTTGTTATAATTTAATGAGAGAAAGATTAAATACGCAGGGGATGAAAGTATGAATGAACCATATAAAATTTTGCTGGTGGATGATGAGGCGGAAGTCCGCACCAGCATTATTCGAAAAATAGATTGGTCTGCCGTTGGGTTTCAAGTGGTAGGCGATGCAGAAAACGGCGTGGATGCGCTGGAAAAAATTGAACAGTTGGAGCCGGATGTGGTATTGACGGATATTCGGATGCCCTATATGGATGGTCTGGAAATGGCAGAAAGACTGCGGGAAATCCATCCGTCCATAAAAGTGGTGCTTTTTTCCGGCTTTGATGATTTTGAATATGCCCAGAAGGCCATTAAACTGAATATCATCGAGTATATCTTAAAGCCTGTCAACGCAGAGGAAATGATGGAAATTTTGCTACGTATCAAGGGCACACTGGATGAGGAAATCCAGCGTTTGCGGGATTTGACAAACTTACAGGAAAGTTTCCGAAAAAACCTGCCCATCCTGCGAGAGAAATTTTTGAGCAATCTGGTGAAGGGCAATGTAGGAAAAGAAGATATTCCTGTACTTATGGAGGAATATGGTCTTTCCCTTTTGGAAGGAAATCGCTGGGTAGCGGCAAAAGTTATGGCACAGGAAATGGACAATGCTGCTTGGAACAGTTGGAACCTGTTGGCTGTATCTGTACAGCGTTTGCTGGAGGACAGATTCAAGGGCTTTGGCAATTATAGCTGTTTCCAGCGACCATCTGGCATTTGTGTCATTGCTGCAATGGAAAGTGAAAAAGACCTGATGCAATTGACCACTTTTTTCCGGGAATTGTGCAAAGAAGTCAAAAAGATTTTAAATTGTACCCTGATTGTGGGAATTGGACGCGTGGTGGAGAACATCGAAGATATTTCTCACAGCTATGCGGAGGCAAGGGAAGCTGTTGCCTATAGCCGGACTGCCGGTGAAGTGGTCTTTATCTCCGACGTGGAACCACAGAAGGATACTTTGCTCCATTTGGACGAAAAAGATGAAAAGGAACTGAGTTATGTATTGAAGTTCGGCGACGAAGAAATGATACAATCCTGTGTGGAAAGCATTTCCGGCAGAATGCGACAGACAAAGGCGATACAGAGCAGTTTTCAGGCATATATCATCGATATTTTGAGTGTCATTTTGCGCGTAGTACAGAAAAATGGCTTGGAAGAAAACATCGTCTTTGGTAAATACACTGACTACAACGGTGTGCTCACGGGCATCCGGGACAGCGCGGATATGCAGGACTGGCTTTGTGAAGTCTGCTTTGCCATCAGCGGCAAATTGTATCGGGAACGTGTGGGAACCACCCAGACATTGATTGAAAAGGCAAAGAAATATATTGGGGAAAATTATGCCAATTCCGCCCTTTCACTGGAAATGGTATGCAGTTATCTCCATATCAGCACAGCTTATTTTTCTACCATATTCAAAAAAGAAGTGGGGGAAAGCTATATTTCCTATCTGACGGGCATCCGCATGGAAAAAGCGGCTGCACTGCTGAAGGAAACCGATGAAAAGACATATCAGATTGCCGCAAAGGTTGGCTATGACGAGCCGAATTATTTCGGCTATGTATTCAAAAAGAAATTTGGGGTTTCTCCGAATAAGTTTCGTGGAAAGTGAGGAAAGCCATGGGCATTTTTCAAAAGGGAAAAGAATATCTGCAACAGCGGTTTTTGGATGGCAGCAAGCATATTGAACTGCGGAAACTGCTGTGGGTTTCCTTTACGCTGACATCTGTGGTGGCAACGCTTTTGATGGGGATTTCTTTCTATTATCGTTTTGCGGCACAATCTGCCCAAACCACATGGGAAGGAAACGATACTCGCATAGAAGATGCGGCAGAACAGGTGACAGCCCATTTTCGTAATATGATCAAAGTGTCGGATACCTTATATTACCGCGTTATCAAGGGGACAGATTTGCAGCAGGATACCATTTCTGATGATTTTCGGCTGATTTATGAAATGAATAAAGATAATGTGGAAAGCATTGCCCTCTTTTCCATTGACGGCAATTTGATTTGTGCCACACCCAATAGTCATCTGCGACCCAATTTTTCATTGCAGAAAGAAGCTTGGTATGGCAGTGCTTTGGATACAGAGGAAAATATCCGCTTTGGGGCACCGCAGGTTTCCCGGGTATTCCGGGCAGAAGGCGATGGCTATACACGGGTGATTCCTATGAGCCGTATGGTACAGCTGACCATGGGAGATCAGACAAAGCGTGGCGTGCTGCTCATCAATCTGCGATATGATGTATTGCAGGATATGCTGGAAAATGTCATGGTAGGGGAAGAATCCTATGTATATCTGGCAGGAGAAAATGGTAATCTGCTGTATCATCCCATGCAGGACCAGATTGCGGCAGGCACCATGAAAGAGGAAACATTGCCGCTGCTTATGTCCTCTCTGGAAGGAGATGTGCAGGCAAAACCCTATACGTTCCTACATAAGACCATTGGCTATACGGGCTGGCATATGGTGGGGGTATCCAAAGGGGATACGCCGTCTTTGCATAACTGGAAAACACGAAGTTTCATCCTGTTTTTGCTGGCGTTTTTCCTCAATGCTATGATGCTCATCAACTTTTATGTTTCCAGAAAAGTCACAGAACCGATGCATCGACTGGAAGGTGCTGTAAAACGAATTCAGGCAGGGGATTTGAATACGAAGATACAGGCTTCCGGTGTGTATGAAATACAGAATCTGTCCAACGCCATTGAGGAGATGGAACGGAATCTGAAACAGCTTATGGAGGATATTGTGCAGGAACATGAAGCCAAGCGAAAAAGCGATTTGATGGTACTGCAAAATCAGATCAACCCCCACTTCCTGTATAATACGCTGGATGTCATTGTATGGATGATCGAAAATGAAAAAAGCGGCGATGCCGTCAAAGCGGTGACAGCACTAGCACGATTTTTCCGTATCAGTTTGAGCAGGGGTAAGACCGTTATTCCTGTTTCTGATGAAGTGGAGCATGTGCGCAACTATCTGATGATACAGGAAATGCGTTTCAAAAATAAATTTACTTATGCCTTTGATGTAAAAGAAGAAACAAAACAGCTGGGAACTGTGAAGCTGATTTTGCAGCCCTTGGTGGAAAATGCCATTTATCATGCCATGGAATTTATGGATGATGATGGAGAATTGACCGTAAAAGGTTATCTGGAAGGGGAAGAACTGATACTTTCTGTAACAGATAACGGCTGCGGTATGACGAAAGAGCGAGCAGAAGCCCTTCTGCGTGGGGATTTTGTCCAGACTGGAAAAGGCTCTGGCGTAGGGCTGCGGAATGTGCAGGAGCGAATCCAGCTTGTCTTTGGGGAGAAATATGGTCTGCGCATCCTTTCGGAACCGGATGAGGGTACTTGTATCGAGATTCACCTGCCAGCCATTCCCTATGAAGAAATGAAAGAAAGGGGGATGGTATCATGACCATAAAACAGAAAATCTTTCTTTTTGTGGACATCCTCATTTTGGTTGTACTGTTTCTGATCTCCTCTACAGATTATATCTGGAAGGAAAGAAAAGTGGATGTGTCCAATATTTCTGTTATTGTAGACATCCCGCAGGACAGCATCAATATGAATCTGCGGGAAGGAGCAAAAAAGGCTGCCCAAGCCTATCATGCAGACATGCATTTTCTCAATCTGCGGGATTATGAAGCACAGCAGATGGATATGCAGACATTGGTGCAGCGAGAATTGGATGCGGGTTGTGAAGGTATTGTGCTCCAATGTGGAAGCAGCAGAGTTACGGAAGAAATTCTGGAACAGATTCCCGTAGGTGTTCCTGTGGTGCTGTGGGATACAGAAGCGGAATCTCCGCGGGTGAAATCTTCGGTATCCTTTGACCGAGAAGCCATTGCAAGATTGCTGGTGGAAAAAGTATCTGAGGCAAGAGATAAAGGACAAAGTGTAACATTGGTGTCCCATAAAGACAGCAGCGATCAGGTGCAGCGTATGCATGATCTGTTAGAAGAATTGTTCCCCCAGGCAGGCATTATGGTACGGCGTGTGGAACTTGCGGATTATGCAGAAGCAAAAGCACTTGTCAGTGGTCTGGCAGCACAGGGGGGCAATATGGTTGTTTCCTGTGATACACAGGCACTGGAAGCCATGGCGCAGGTCTGCGAAAATAATGGATGCGAGTTACCTTTGTTTGGTATGGGTTGGAGTGGAATGATCCGAGAACAGCTTGAAAAAGAAAATATTGCTGGCGTGGCTGTGATAGATGCTTATGGCGCAGGATACTTTGGTGTGCAGAAGCTGACCGTGATTATGACTGGAGAAGATCAGAATGAAGAAGAAAGGATTTTTCAGACAATCTGGGTGACCGGTGAAAATATGTATGATCGAAGTCGGGAAGCAATATTGTTTCCTTTTGCGTGAGGTGAGAACAGATGCAGATTAGAAAACAAGCAATCGGTATTTTTTTAGGTGTGATTTGTGTGGTCCTGGCAGTGGTTTGGCTATGGATGCCTCGCATAAAGGAAAAAAAGGAATTGAAAATCGGTGTTTCTCTTTATTCGGAAAGTGACACATTTGTAGACAGCATTGTATCCTCTATGCAGGAACAGGCAGCTGCTTATGAAGCAGAAACAGGCTGTCCTGTCACTTTGAACATTTCCAGAGCCAATGGCTCTCAGCGGGAACAGTATGATCAGGTGGAGCAGTATGTGGCACTGGGCTATGATGCAGTTTGTGTCAATTTGGTAGACCGCACCAACGCATCCAGCATGGTAGACCTTGCCCAGTCGGAAGAAGTACCTTTGGTGTTTTTCAACAGAGAACCTGTGCGGGAAGATATTCTGCGGGGGGATCATGTGTATTATGTAGGTACAGATGCCAGAGAAACGGCAAGAATGCAGGGAGAAGCGGTGTTGCAGAGCTATGCTGCTTCTGCGGAAAAAATGGACAAGAATGGTGACGGCATTTTGCAGTATGTGATGCTGGAAGGAGAAATGGGGCATCAGGATACCATTCTCCGTTCTGATTATGTACTCCAAACCATTGAAGATGGCGGTGTGAAACTGCAGAAGCTGGATGCGGAAACAGCTGACTGGATGCGCAGCCGCGCAGATGCCATCATGGAACAATGGATTGCGGAAATGGGCGATGAAATTGAATTGGTATTATGCAACAATGACGATATGGCGTTAGGAGCCGCGGATGCTCTAAAAAGAAAAAATTCTACAGCAGCAGTATTTGGTATTGATGGAACACCGGCAGGGCTTGAGGCACTGGAGCAGAAAGTGCTTTGGGCAACGGTTGACTGTGGTGCAAAAGAACAGGGAAAAGCCGTCTTTGGCATTGCTTCAGCTTTGGGTATGGGCAAGGAACTGCCTGAGGATATGGAACTGAGTGATGGCAGATATGTTCGGGTCCCTGTACAGGCACGGATACATGAGTCCATATTCTGAACAGTTTTTTCGACAAAAAAAGAAAAAAATTATAGGTTTCGCCAAATGAAAAAGAATAAATTCCATGTAGATATAAAAAAATCTCTATTTTTTGCCCGGTATAGATTTGATATAATGTTATTAACAACAGGGAGATTGTTGTGTTACATGTGTTTCGGTCTTGGACTGGACAAAATCTAAAGGAGGGTTTATACAATGAAAAAGAAATTTTTGGCGATGCTGATGGCATCCGTGATGGTGTTGGGCCTTGCAGCCTGCGGCGGCGGCTCCAGTGATGCTGCAACAGAAGGCGACGCAGCAAGCGGCGACCTGCCCACAGTCGGTGTATTGATCTACAAATACGACGATACATACATCTCTACCGTAAGAAATTCCCTGCAGGCAGCTTTGGAAGGCAAAGCAAATGTAGAAATGCAGGACGGTAAAGGCGACCAGGCTACACAGAACGACCAGCTGGACGTTATGATTTCCAAAGGCGTTGACGTACTGTGTGTAAACATGGTTGACGCAAAAGCTGCAAGCGGCGTTGTAGAAAAAGCATCCGCAGCAGGTATTCCTACTATCTTCTTCAACAGAGAACCCGATACAGAAGTAATCAAATCCTATGATAAAGCATGCTTCATCGGTACAAACGCAATTGACGCCGGCAAAATGCAGGGTGACATCATCAAAGAACTGTGGGATGCACATCCTGAATATGACCTGAACGGCGACGGCAAAGTACAGTATGTAATGTTCCAGGGCGAACCTGACAACCCCGAAGCAATCGCTCGTACACAGTACAGTGTAGAACAGGCAACTGCTAACGGTCTGACAATGGAACAGGTTGGCGAAACACAGGTATGTAACTGGGATACAGAAACAGCTCAGAAAGCAATGGAAGCTATGCTGGCTGCTAACGAAGGCAAAATCGAACTGGTTATCGCAAACAACGACGGTATGGCTATCGGTTGTGTAGCTGCTCTGTCCAACATTGGCTACAACACAGGTGCTGAAGGCGCTCCTTTCATCCCTGTAATCGGTGTTGACGCTACAGACGCTGCAAAAGACGCAATCGCAAAAGGTCAGATGAGCGCAACTGTTCTGCAGGATGGTGACGCAATGGGTAAAGCAATCGCAGCTGCAGCTCTGAACGCAGCAAGCGGCGCTGAATTCCTGGATGGCACAGAATACACCTACGATGACACAGGTATTGCAGTTCGTATCCCTTACGCTCCTTACACAGGAGAATAATCTCTGATTTTCAGTAATAGATAGGAACAATTGGTTCGCACAGTGGGGTTTTTCCTCACTGTGCGTTCTTATAAGAAAAGAAAGTCCGTGACTGAGAAACATTTGGAAGCACAGCAGCTTATGTTTTAAGAGAAAAAGCTGTCGTTGGGGAAGTTTTAACAAAGAGAAGTTGGCACAACAGACGATTAGGAAGTGTGGTGAAGGCAGTGAGCCAAGAAAAATATGTACTGGAAATGACAGATATCGAAAAGCAGTTCCCCGGGGTAAAAGCTCTGGATCACGCAATGCTCAAACTGCGTCCCGGTACTGTACATGCGCTGATGGGCGAAAACGGCGCAGGGAAATCAACATTGATGAAATGTCTTTTCGGTATTTATAAACAGGACGGTGGTAAAATCGTCATCGATGGTCAGGAAACAGCGTTTTCTGGACCTAAAAATGCGCTGGACAACGGTGTAGCAATGGTACACCAGGAACTGAATCAGGTATTGAAGCGCAGCGTTATGGAAAATATCTGGCTGGGTCGTTTCCCCAAACAGGGTGGACTGGTCAGCCATAAGAAAATGTATCAGGAAACACAGAAAGTATTCGAGGAACTGGAAATCCCCGTTAACCCTAAGACAATCATCGGCAAACTGAGCGTATCCCAGAGACAGATGGTAGAAATTGCGAAAGCCGTATCATATAATGCAAAAATTCTTGTATTGGACGAACCTACATCCTCATTGACCCATGAAGAAGTAGAGCATCTGTTCCGCATCATCAATAAACTGCGTGACAGAGGCGTTGCAATGGTTTACATCAGCCATAAGATGGAAGAAATTTTGCAGATTTCCGACGAAGTTACCATCATGCGTGACGGTAAGTGGATTGCAACAGAAAATGCAAAAGATCTGACAACAGATAAGATCATTCAGCTTATGGTAGGTCGTGACCTGACAGACCGTTTCCCGCCGAAAACAAACAAACCCGGCGAAGTCCTGCTGGATGTAAAAAATCTGACAGGGAAATATATGCCTACCTGTATGGATGTAAGTTTCCAGCTGCGTAAAGGCGAAATCCTTGGCGTGGCAGGTCTGGTGGGCAGCAGAAGAACAGAACTTTTGGAAACCATTTTCGGTATTGCCCATCATCAGAGCGGCGAAATGTACATGCATGGCAAAAAAGTTGTGAATAAAGACGCAAAGACAGCTATCAAAAATGGCTTTGCGCTGCTGACAGAAGAACGTCGTGCCACAGGTATTTTCGGCGGCATGAGCATCCAGTTTAACTCTGTTATTGCTAATATCAAAAACTATCGGAAAGGTCTTCTGCTTTCCAATGCGAAAATGAAAGAAGACACCAAGTGGGTTATTGACAGTATGCATGTAAAAACCCCTAGCCAGAAGACTCATATCCGCTCACTTTCCGGCGGTAACCAGCAGAAGGTAATTTTGGGCAGATGGCTGCTAACAAAACCGGAAGTCTTGCTTCTGGACGAACCCACTCGCGGTATTGACGTAGGTGCAAAATACGAAATCTATCAGCTGATCATTGATCTGGCGCAGGAAGATAAGGGCGTTATCGTGGTTTCTTCCGAAATGCCGGAACTTTTGGGGATCTGCGACAGAATCATGGTTATGAGCAATGGTCACTTGGCTGGTATTTTGGATGTCAAGGACGCAACACAGGAAGAAATCATGCGTCTGGCAGCAAAATATGTATAATGGGGAGGTAAAAAAGAATGGAAAAATTAAAGAGTTTCAGAGGGGATAAAACCTGGCAGGAACTGCTGCTGGACTATGCTTTGTACATCATCTTGATCATCATGATCATTGGTGTTATTGCTGCTGACCCTACATTTTTGTCTATGGATAACTTTTGGAAAATTTTGGCACAGGCTTCTACCAGAGGTATTTTGGCACTGGGTGTTGCCGGTATGATCGTATTGGCAGGTACTGACTTGTCTGCCGGTCGTATTCTGGGTTGTGGCGCTGCTGTATCTGCATCTTTATTGCAGAGTGTTACATATGCATCTCGTATGTATCCTCAGATCACAGAACCCCTGCCACTGATTCTGCCTTTGCTGCTGTCTATCGTTGTTTGTGTGGCTTTCTGTCTGCTGAACGGCTTTGGTGTGGCAAAACTGCACATGCATGCATTTATTATTTCGTTAGGTACGCAGCTTATAGCTTATGGTGCACTGTGTCTGTACATCGATAGCCAGAAGGGCGGTGCACAGCCTATTGCCAGTCTGGACTCCAAATACATCAATCTGGTAAATGGTTACTGGTTCGGTATTCCTCATCTGGTTTATTTTATGTTTATTTGTGCGATCATCATGTGGTTTGTATGGAATAAAACCACTTTGGGTAAAAACATGTTCGCTATCGGTGGTAACCCCGAAGCGGCTGCCGTATCCGGTGTAAACGTAGCGAAAAACATCATGATGATCTATCTGGTAGCAGGTATCCTGTACGGTATCGCTGCTTTCCTGGAAGCAGGCCGTATCCAGAGTGTTACAACGCAAACAGGTACGAACTATGACCTGGATGCCATCTCCGGCTGCGTTATCGGTGGTGTATCCTTCTCCGGTGGTGTTGGTACGATCCCTGGTATCCTGATTGGTGTTATTATCCTGCAGGTAATCAACTACAGCCTGTACTATCTGGGCGTTAACGCATATCTGCAGTACATCATCAAAGGTTTGATCATCATTCTGGCTGTTGCCATCGACGTACGTAAGTATATTGCAAAGAAATAATTTTTTCGGTAAGATGTAATATGAAAATTCCCCCGTTTGACTACGGGGGAATTGTTGCAATTTGAAGCGATAAAAACAAAGGAGGGATTTTGTGGCAGATACACAAAAACCTGTAAACCCGGAGGAACTGGAGCAGCGGATACATGAACTGGAAGAACGGGAAAAAGCTCTGGAAGAAAAAGAAATCGAACTGAAACAAAAAGAAAGTGCTTTTACAGGTGCGAAATATAACCTGTATTCCCATATCAATGTTTCCTTAAAGACCATGAACATTGTGGTGGCAGTCATTGCAGTTGCTTTGGTCGTTGCCATTGCGGCAGGGGTTATTTATCGATAAAACAGGAGGAACACCATGAAACAAACTTGGAACAAAGAAAGCCTTTTGGCAGCTTATCCCCGTTTTGAAGCACAGCCAGATTTTTATCTGGGACGGATGGCAGATGCGGAAAAAGGCTTTGCAGATACATTTGGCAAAGAAGCAGAACGTTTTTTCAGCGCACCCGGCAGAACGGAAATCGGCGGCAACCATACAGACCATCAGCATGGTTGTGTATTGGCGGCGGCAGTCGATTTGGATATTTTCGGCGCGGCAGCAAAAAATGACAGCCGCATCATTCGTATTTTCTCCGAAGGCTATGGCATGGAAGAAATTTCTCTGGATGATCTGGAAGTGAAAAAAGAAGAAATCAACACAACAGCTTCTCTCATTCGTGGGGTGGCTTCCAAAATCACACAGATGGGCTATGCACTGGGTGGTCTGGATATGTATACCGTTTCCAATGTGCTGAAAGGCTCCGGCATTTCTTCTTCTGCAGCTTATGAAGTGCTGGTGGGTACGGTCATTAACGCACTGTATTGTGAAAATAAACTGACACCTGTGGAAATCGCACAGATTGGTCAGTATGCGGAAAATGTGTACTTTGGCAAAATGAGTGGTTTGATGGACCAGACAGCATCTTCCGTAGGCGGCGTTGTTGCCATTGACTTTCGGGATAACGCAAATCCCATCGTAAGAAAACTGGATTTTGATTTCACAAAAGCAGGCTATGCCCTGTGTATTATTGACAGCGGCGCAGACCATGCGGATCTGTCTGATGAATATTCTGCTATCCCTATGGAAATGCGACAGGTGGCAGCACACTTCGGCAAAGAAGTGCTGCGGGAAGTGGCTTTTGCAGACTTTTTGACAGATATGGCTGCTGTTCGGGAAAAAGCAGGCGACCGTGCAACATTGCGCGCTTATCATTTCCTGAAAGACAACCAGAGAGCTATTGACGAAGCGGCAGCACTGGAAGCAGGAGATTTTGATAAGTTCTTATCTCTGGTAAAAGAATCCGGCTATTCTTCTTTCATGTATCTGCAAAACGTGTATGTTTCCGGTAGTGTACAGCATCAGGAAGTTGCTTATGCGCTGGCAGCTTGTGAAGCGGCATTGGCAGGCAAAGGTGCTTACCGTGTCCATGGCGGTGGTTTTGCCGGCACCATTCAGGCTTTTGTGCCTCAGGAAATGCTGGCAGGTTTTGTGGAACAGATGGAAAAAGCTGTGGGTAAGGGCAGATGCCATGTACTGTCCATTCGTCCCGCAGGCGGTACAGAATTGATGAAGGTTTGAGAAAAACAGGAGGGATGCTCTATGGCAATTTTGGTATTGGGTGGCGCAGGCTATATCGGTTCTCATACGGTATATGCTCTGTGTGAAGCAGGCAGAGAAGTAGTGGTTGTGGATAATCTGGAAACAGGACACGCAGAAGCGGTACATCCTGACGCAAAGTTCTACAAAGGCGATATTTCCGACAAACCTTTCCTGAACGATGTGTTCCAGAAAGAAAATATTGAAGCGGTTATTCATTTTGCTGCTTATTCTCTGGTAGGGGAAAGCGTGGAAAATCCCCTGAAATATTATGAAAACAACCTGAGCAAAACAAGAGATATGCTGGAAGTTATGGTAGCTAATGGCGTGGATAAATTCGTATTCTCCTCCACAGCCGCTACATATGGTGAACCGGAACGGGTACCCATTCTGGAAAACGACCGTACAGAACCCACCAACCCTTACGGCGAAACAAAACTGGCAATGGAAAAAATGTTCAAATGGACAGGAAACGCAACAGGTCTGCGTTATGTATCCCTGCGTTACTTCAACGCTTGCGGCGCCCATGTCAGCGGCAACATCGGGGAAGCACATAACCCCGAAAGCCATCTGATTCCTTTGATTTTGCAGGTACCTAATGGTCAGCGGGAATTCATCAGCATTTTCGGCAATGACTATCCCACACCCGATGGCACATGTATCCGTGACTACATCCATGTAACAGACTTGGCGGATGCGCATATTCTGGCTGTAGATTATCTGCTGAAAGGTGGTCAGAGTGACATCTTCAATCTGGGCAACGGCGTTGGTTTCTCCGTAAGAGAAGTTATCGAAACCGCAAGAAAAGTAACAGGTCATCCCATTCCTGCCAAAGAAGTGGCACGTCGTGCCGGTGACCCCGCACAGCTCATCGCATCCAGTGAGAAAGCGAAAAAAGTGCTGGGCTGGAATCCTCAGCATGACAGTCTGGAAGAAATCATTTCCACAGCATGGAATTGGCACAAAAATCACCCCAATGGTTTTTGAGAAAGGGGAAAGACATGGTATATAAAGCAATTCGAGATTTGGCGCTCTACGGCGTCAGAACAGGGCTGATTACAGAAGAGGATGTGCCTTATGTCATCAACCGCTTGATAGACGAAATGAAATTGGATGCTTATGAGGAACCCGCAGGTGAAGCAGAAACAGATTTGGAAACCATTCTGGCTGTTCTGCTGGAAGATGCCTGCAAACGGGAACTGATTCCTGACAGCATCGTATATAAAGATTTGTTCGATACAAAACTTATGGGTGTCATGACACCTTTCCCCAGAGAAGTCATTGGAAAATTCCGTGAACTGCACGCAGAAGACCCAGAAAAAGCAACAGACTGGTATTATGACTTCAGCTGTAATACAGACTACATCCGCAGATACCGCATCAAAAAGGATATGCGTTGGAAAACCATGACAGAATACGGTGAAATCGACATCACCATCAACCTGTCTAAGCCGGAAAAAGACCCCAAAGCCATTGCTGCGGCAAAACTGGCTCCTCAGAGCGGTTATCCCAAATGTATGCTTTGTCGGGAAAATGAAGGTTATGCTGGTCGGGTGAATCATCCCGCCAGAGAAAACCACCGCATCATTCCTTTGCGGATTGCGGGAAATGACTGGTTTTTCCAGTATTCTCCCTATGTGTATTACAATGAACACTGCATCGTGTTTAATGGACAGCATGCACCTATGAAAATCGACAGAAATGCTTTTGCGAAAATGTTCGATTTCATTAACTTCCTGCCGCATTACTTTGTAGGCTCCAACGCAGACCTGCCCATCGTAGGCGGTTCTATCCTGTCCCATGACCATTTCCAGGGCGGACGTTATACTTTCGCTATGGAACGGGCAGAAGTGGAACGGAAAGCAGTTTGCAAGGGCTTTGAGGATGTGGAAATGGGCGTTGTGAAATGGCCTATGTCCGTTATCCGTATTTCCCATAAAGACCATCATCGTTTGATTGACTGCGCGGATATGATTCTGAAAAATTGGCGTGGTTATACAGATGAAGATACGTTTATCTTTGCGGAAACAGATGGAGAACCTCATAACACCATCACACCTATTGCAAGAAAACGCGGTGATAAATACGAACTGGATTTGGTACTGCGCAATAACATCACCACAGAAGAACATCCTCTGGGTGTGTACCATCCTCACAGCCATCTGCACCACATCAAGAAAGAAAACATTGGCTTGATTGAGGTTATGGGTCTTGCGGTACTGCCTGCCAGACTGAAAGAAGAAATGCAGTGCCTGAAAGAAGCTATCCTCTCCGGCGCTGATCTGGAAGCAGACGAAAAAACCAGCAGCCATGCCCAGTGGGCACGGGAATTCCTGAAAAAATATGATACTGTGACAGCAGAAAATCTGGACAGTATCATTCAGGAAGAAATCGGTCTGGTATTTGCGCAGGTTTTGGAAGATGCCGGCGTATATAAAAGAACAGCGGAAGGTCAGGCGGCATTTGACCGTTTCCTGCGTCACTGCGGCGCGGAAATCTGATTCCTTCAATAAAAATAAAATAACAGATAAAAAACAGAAGAGCAGGGGTGGAGAATCCCTGCTCTTCTTAGATTATTACTTTAGTGCTGAAGGCTGCAAAGCAGCCTTTAACA
>UMFX01044278.1_pt1 | contig 29075 bp, 23 predicted proteins | sample 1965131 | NCBI WGS metagenome assembly UMFX01 (sample SAMEA4836058, study PRJEB28245) | human gut metagenome | biome: gut microbiome; material: fecal sample | place: Denmark | collected 2008 | reverse complement strand
GCCAGTGACTCAACTCCTGCACCAATAAATACAAAAAATATTTTTATATGATCCATTGGTCTGTTCCAGCTCCGGCATCATTACCATCCCAGAATCTTCCCGATTTATACAATCTGTTCATTTTCTGTTTCCATTGTGCAATAAATATTTTACCATAAAGCCCTCCATGTGTCATAACGTTTTACATCTATTATTTCAATTTCTGAAATCCATTTTCACCTCCACAAGTATATACGTTCAAAAAAAAGCTGGATGATATACATCCAGCTCTGTGTCAATATAATTTCCTGTAAATGCTTTTATAAAACAACATGATCCGTTTCAAAGAGCGCTTCAAACTCTTTCTGGCTGATTTTTTCTTTTTCCAGCAGAAGTTTGGCGCAGGCATCTAAAACACTGCGGTTTTCTGTAATGATCTGTCTTGCCTTGGCATAACACTCATCAATGATACGTTTTACTTCCTGGTCGATCGCAGTTGCCACACCTTCCCCATAGCCTCTGGTGTGTGCCAGATCTCTTCCGATGAACACTTCATCATCATCATTATCATAGCAGATCAGTCCGACATTCTCAGACATACCATAGCGTGTCACCATCGCTTTTGCCATCTTGGTTGCCTGTTTGATATCCTGGGAAGCACCGGTTGTGATATCGTCAAAGACAAGTTCCTCCGCCACGCGTCCTCCGAGTGAAACGGTGATATCCTGTAACATCTTGCCCTTGGTATTAAACATCTCATCTTTTTCTGGGAGTGGCATGGTATATCCCGCTGCACCTGCTCCGGTAGGGATAATGGATACCGAATACACAGGTCCTACATCCGGCAGTACATGGAATAAGATCGCATGGCCGGCTTCATGGAATGCAGTGATCCGTTTTTCCTTGTCGGAAATGATACGGCTCTTCTTCTCTGCTCCGATCCCCACTTTTACAAAGGATTTCTTAATATCATTCTGTGTGATGTACGCACGGTTTTCTTTTGCAGCGATGATCGCCGCCTCATTCAGAAGATTTTCCAGATCAGCTCCGGTAAATCCGGCGGTTGTCTGTGCGATCTGTTTTAAGTCCACATCATCACCAAGCGGTTTATTTTTAGCATGCACGGCAAGGATCTCCTCCCTGCCGCCGATATCCGGACGACCGACATACACTTTGCGGTCAAAACGTCCCGGACGCATGATAGCTGGGTCTAAAATATCCACACGGTTCGTTGCCGCCATGACAATAATGCCCTCATTGACGCCAAAACCGTCCATCTCAACAAGCATCTGGTTTAATGTCTGCTCACGCTCATCATGTCCACCGCCCATACCGGTTCCGCGGCGTCTTGCCACCGCATCGATCTCATCGATAAAGACGATACATGGTGCATTTTTCTTTGCTTCCTCAAAAAGGTCACGGACACGGGATGCCCCGACACCGACAAACATCTCCACGAAATCAGATCCAGAAATGCTGAAAAACGGTACGCCCGCTTCCCCTGCAATTGCTTTTGCAAGCAATGTTTTACCGGTTCCAGGAGGTCCGACTAAAAGGACACCCTTCGGGATTCTTGCACCGAGTGCGGTATATTTCTGCGGCGCACGAAGGAAATCCACGATCTCCTCCAACTCCTCTTTTTCCTCTTTCAAACCTGCGACATTGGCAAATGTCACTTTTTTGGCATCCGGCTGCATCAGCTTTGCACGGCTCTTACCAAAATTCATCATCTTGCTGCTGCCGCCGCCCGCGTTTGCCGCTGCCTGATTGGTCATGATCATGAAGAAAATAAACATTGCCCCGAATATGATCAGATATGGAAGCAGTGTCATGATCCAGCTCTCCGCCGGAACATTCTCCATCGTATAATAAGTGATATCCTGATCCTGCAGATAAGATACGATCTCATTTACATCTGACACGATCAGCACCTTCTGTGTGGAATCCGAGAATGTAAGATTCACACTTCCGGTCGGAATCTCACGATTCTGCACAATATCAATGGCTGTTACATCCCCTGACTGGATGTCTTTCTCAAAAGCTGCTCTTGTATAAGAATTTGTGGTTGTATTTCCATCCAGGAAATACCAGACACCAACTACGATCAGAATGAGCACCAGATAAAACCCAAAGCCTCTGTAACTATTATTCCTACTATTCAAAGCTGCTCTCCTTTATTCTTCGTCCTCAAGTTCCACACATCCAATGTATGGCAAATTTCTGTACTGCTGGTCAAGGTCTAATCCAAAACCTACTACAAACTCATCCGGGATCTCAAAACCGACATAATCCACCTTCACATCACACACGCGCCGGTCCGGTTTATCTAACAGTGTGCATAACTTCAGGCTCTTTGGATTTCTTGTTTTCAGGTTCTGAAGCAGATAACTCAGTGTTCTTCCGGAATCAATGATGTCCTCGACCACAAGGACATTCTTTCCCTCAATTGTAGTATCAAGATCTTTTCCGATCTTGACAACACCGCTGGAACTTGTGCCGGCACCATAACTGGAAACAGACATAAAATCGATCTCTACCGGAGAGGTGATCCGCTTAGCAAGTTCACAGGTAAAGAAAATCGATCCCTTTAAAATGCAGATCAGATATACGGTCTCACCGCCATAATCTTTGCTGATCTGTTCTCCCATTGCTTTTACGCGCTCTGTGATCTGTTCTTCTGTCAGATACTTTCTAATATTCTTTACTTTCATGATAATTTCCTCCAAAAAAATGTACTTCTAATATCTTTTTTGTATTTTCATCGATTTTATAATCTGCACTGATCCGCTGTCCGACCGCCCATATAACATGAGAGTCTTCCGTCAGGAGCAGCATGGTATCCCGCATCTCTTTTGGGACTTTTTCGTTAATAAAATACTCTTTCAGTTTCTTTGTGTGTCCCCTGTCATCCACCGTAAGATAATCTCCTGCGGTTCTGGTCCTGATTTGCAGTCCAACTTTGATTTTATCATAATTCAGCCATTTCGTATATGATTTTTTATCAATTTCCCCGATTTTCCCATCCGGGCTGAGTCCGCAAAACCTTACTCTGCCTCCCGGCACTTCCAGTTCCAGTGTCTCTCCATCAAAAACTTTTTGCAGGCTCTCCTTTGGTATTTCTATCAAAAAGGTGTTATCCGCCCTCTTTTTTTCCGTCTCTTTTCTCAGCAAAATACCATGATAATTGCGCTCCGCCAGCACCTGATATGGCAGTTCCACATATCGTCCAACCTGTGAAAAATAAAGGTTTCTCACGCTCTCTACATGTTTTCTCGTAATATCTTTTTTCGATCCTGCCACCTGTCCGATTGCCTTATGGAGAACCTCCCGCTGCACAACTTCGTGGCACTCCTCCCACACGCCCGAATAAAGCTGTATGCCATCGCTTTTTTCAACCACATACATTTCCCGGATATGCTCTGCCTCCTCATTGAGAAAATCTCTCATTTCCTGCAGAAGCGCCGCACTCTGGTTGATATGTGCCACCGCCTGCCCATTGATCTGCTTTAGTTCCGGCAGCACCTGATGCCGGATACGGTTTCTGCTGTATTCTGTATCCAGATTTGTCTCATCCATACAATAGGACTGCCCGCATTCCCTTAAAAATGCCTCGATCTCTTCCCGCGGCTGCGCAAGCAGAGGACGGATCAATTCGTAAATCCCCTCATCCCTGTGGCGGCTCATGCCACACAGTCCATCCAGTCCGCTTCCGCGCACCATCTGAAACAAAACCGTTTCTGCGTTATCCTCCGCATGATGTGCCAGCGCAAGTTTAATCTTCTTTTCCGGAAATTCCTTTTTTACGCTTTCTGCCGCTTTCTTATAACAGTCATATCTTAAAATGCGCGCTGCTTCCTCCAGCCCCAGACCATGTTTCTCCGCAAATACAGGAACTTCCACTGAAAATATATGACATCTGATTCCATGATCCTTACACAGGGCTTTCACAAACGCAGCATCTTTCCAGCTCTCCTCCCCACGGATGCCATGTTCCACATGGACTGCTTCCAATAAAAAATCTGTTTTTTTCTGTAACTGCTCCAGCATCAACAGGAGGCAGACGGAATCAGCACCTCCGGATACCCCTGCGAGCACTATGTCCCCGTCTTCCACTATTTTTTCTTTTTTCCATTCGTTTAAAAGTTCATTTGTCATCTATTTCTCCCAGATGCAGGTCGCGAGAATGGTCATATCATCCGAAACCTTACCCCCTGTAAAAAGAAGCACCCGCTCCAAGATCTTTTTCGCCAGGATGCCCGGATGATTGGTGTTGATACTCTCGATGATCTCCTGCATTGTTTCTTCCGGATTTGGTACATGCAGATATTCTAACACACCATCCGTGACCATGACAACAAAATCGCCGTTTTTCAGGGTTATCTTTTTATGCTCGATCTCGGGGTTTGTCCCGACGCCCACCGGCAGGGAATCCGGGGCAAAACTCGTCACCTCCTGCCCGTGCCTGATAAAACTTCCCGCTGCTCCGATCTTGTAAAAATCCGCCGCCCCATCATAGAGGTTCACCATGCACAGGTCGACGGTCGAATACAGATCGCTCTCCCCCTTCATGACCATCGCCGAGTTCATCATACGGATCGCTGTCTCCACAGAAAATCCGGCTTCCAAAAAGCGTTCCACAAGATCTAACACCATCTCACTCTCTTTGCATGCGGCACTGCCGGAGCCCATGCCATCCGAGAGTCCGAGCAGAAGATCGCCGCGCTCCAGCTCCAGAAACGAGAAATTGTCCCCGGAAATCTGTGCACCGTCTTTTTTCAGCCGTGCGATTCCCTGCACACTGCGGTATTTTGTATCCTCGTAAAACAAAAAATCGGTGCGTTCCTTTGAGATAAATGAGCGGCAGTCTGCAGCAGCACGGATATCTTTTCCAAGCGCATGGCTGACCGCTGCGAGAAATGATTTCACAGAAACACAGCCGCCCATTTTACTGCGCAGTCCCGCTGTCAGCCGCAGACGTCCCTCCTGATTCTCATACAAATGCATTTCCTCAATGACGATCCCGCTCTCTTTTGCCCGGTAGCGTATCTCTGCCAACGCCTTTTTCTCCTGCGTATCCAGCAGTTTTTCCTCCTTCGCACAGTCTTTCATAATGTACGCCATCGCATCGAGCTGTTCTGCGATCGTCTGACGGTTTTCCAACAGACGGTTGTACCACGCACGGTTTAAGCTTGCCTTCTCAAACACACGCACTGCCTCCTCCACCATATCTTTGCTGTGTTTGCAGTAGTGGCTTAGTTCCTCCTCACTCTCTTTTGCCGGAATCCCCACATTCAGGATCGACGTGATCATGTTAGACAAAATTCCATACAACGGCGTAGATTCCTGCTCCCAGCATATCGCACAGCAGTCACAGTTTGCGCAGAGCCTTCCGGTCAGCTCATTTTGCATTTGTCCGAGTTCCTCCGCCGTGTACTGCTCCTTTTTTTTACTCATATTCATAAAAATCTGTGACAATCCCTGAAACGATTCCGCATACCCCGAAAGGCGTTCCTCCTTGCCTCTGTCCACGGGTTCCTGCTCTATCCTGTTTCCACGCCCCTGCCACTCCATAAAAAAATGAATGCCGCGGTTTAAAAGGATCACCGCGCCGAATACAAAGATCCCTTCCAGAAACACCGCCAGAACCTCCGGCTGGTCTTTCCATTCCAGCAGTCCGCCACAGAAAGACAGAATCATCGTCGTGATTGCTGTCAGGATTGCAGCCAGAAATGCGGGGCAGCCCTCGTTCGCCCACTCTACCAGTTTGATCGCACCTGCGGTCACAAGAAGCGCCACTGCGTATTTTACCGTTGCAGTCAGTGGCATAAAATAAAGCATTCCTATGTACATCGCAGCCGTCAGCCACACGCCGTTTACTCCCTCCAAGAATGCTGCCGCAAAATACGCCGGGGCAAGTGGATAGCAGCCCATCATTTGCATACTGCATGCAAGAACGCCTCCCGCAATCGTTATCATCTGTTTGCCTGCACTTTTTTTCATGACATAATCTCCTTTTACCATTCAACGATAATTACAAAACTCTACTCCACGCTATGAATGTTGTAAAAATGTAACAAAATTTTCGAAGACACGCTCTCGCTACGTGTCGCTCACAGCGGTACTAAGAAGCCATCTCCTGCATTTCATTTCTGATAAATCAGAATGAAATACAGAATCTGCCTTCTAAGAACCGGTGGCTCCCCAGTGTCTTCTCAAACTTTTGTCACATTTTCACAACTTCATTCACGTTTTCTATTAGTTTTGTAATTATCTGCTACTGTACATATGCAACTACGAAATTTAGACATACGTTTCTATGTCTTTCACAATTGCCATGCGACCGTGCCAACGATTATAGAAGTTGTCACAAAAAATCTTTGTCAAAGGAGCGACGTGTCAAAAAAAAGTTTTCGCCAAAAGTTCCGCTCAAATGTCTTTTCGTGGTGATTGAAGGGTGTTCAGGTTTTTTAGGAAGATGAGGTAGTCCGCTTATAAAAATATGTTACAGAAATATAATTTTGACACTGTACATGCGAAATTTCTTGTACTACAATTTAAGAAATGAAGTACGACTTGAAAGGAGATTTTATAATGTATATTGCAGATGAAAAAAGATATGACACGATGGTTTACAACCGCTGCGGCAACAGTGGTTTAAAGCTTCCATTAGTATCTTTAGGCTTATGGCATAATTTTGGAGACACGGGTGTTTACGAAAACATGAAGCAGATGTGTTTCACCGCATTTGATCACGGAATCACACATTTTGATCTCGCCAATAATTATGGTCCTGCTTACGGAAGCGCAGAGAGCAACTTTGGAAAGATTATGAAAGAGGAACTTCATCCTTACCGTGATGAACTTCTGATCAGCACAAAAGCCGGTTATGATATGTGGAAAGGACCTTACGGCAACTGGGGAAGCCGCAAGTATCTGATTGCCAGCCTTGACCAGAGTTTGAAACGTCTCGGCTTAGATTATGTCGACATTTTCTATCATCACAGAATGGACCCTGAAACTCCACTTGAAGAAACAATGGGAGCTTTAGATTCTATCGTAAAGAGTGGCAAGGCACTTTATGTCGGTCTCTCTAACTATGACGGTCCAACCTTAAGAAAAGCAACCGCGATCTTAAGCGACTTAAAGTGTCCATTTATCATTAACCAGAATCGTTACTCTATTTTTGACCGCACCATTGAAAACAACGGCTTAAAAGAAGCTGCCAATGATCTTCAGAAGGGAATCATCGCCTTTTCCCCTCTTGCGCAGGGGCTTCTGACCAACCGTTACTTAGATGGTATCCCGGCCGACAGCCGCATCGCTGCTGATGGACGTTATTTAAAGGAAGCTGCCTTAACCCCTGAAAAGCTTGCGCAGATCCGTGCTTTGGACTCGCTCGCCGGAGAACGTGGCCAGACCCTTGCTGAGATGGCTTTAAGCTGGATCTTAAGGGATGATAAAGTAACCAGCGTTTTAATTGGCGCTTCCAAACCGGAACAGATTTTAGACAACATTAAGATCATCGGACACACAGACTTCACAGAAGAAGAATTACAAAAGATAGAGACGATTGCTCAAGGTTGACATTGAAGTACAAAAATGGGACTGTACAAAAAACAGTCCCATTTTTTTATCTATCACGCTCACGATCCAACGAATGCGATCGTTACTTTTGTTCTTTAAATACAACCTCATTATCATAAAGCAGCCCCAATTTGCTCTTGGCGACATCTTCGACATACTGCTGTGATTTTGTATAAGTCTCGTATGCTTCTAACTCTTTTTGTCTGTCCTGTTCTGCGGAAAGCTGCTGTTCTAAGTCCGCCTGTTTGGCAATATATTCCTGATCCTTCTGGTATACCTTAATGATCTGTGTTGACATAACAATTGCAAACACAAATACAATACAGGTAATGCACATTCTTCCAGCTCTGTTTCCGTTTTTTCTACGTCTTCTTTTCGCGTTTGCCATGATGAACCCCTCTAAATCTACGCATTAAAGCTTACATAAACTCATTTTAATCATTTTTATCCATTTTTTCAACTGTTTACATAAAAAACTTATGATTTTCCTGCCAATCTTTCGAAAAGGTTTTGTCACAAAACCGGTTATCCTTCCCGCAATGCCAAGTATTTTCTTCAAAATACACACATTGATCTTTACAACAAATCTGCTGAGGAGGAAAAAATACAGTATCATGCCAAAAATAACACCACCAATGGCAAATCCCCGGATCATACCGTCATTCTCCTGATACAGCATCAGAAAAACCGCAGCAGTGCATAGTAACCAATAACAGAAGTCTTCCACTCCAATCCAGATTGCGCCATGTGGCACGATTCTTCGGAAAATACGAAAAATATCGTACAGCAGGAATAGTCCCATCCCCACCAGAACCGAGATTCCGAGAAAAACTGCCTCTGTGAAAATCCCCTCGCTCACCCTGCTTCCGGTCTCCTGCACCTGCCAAAACAGGATTCCTTCCGCCAGCCGCACAAATCCAGACATTATTTAAAAAGCCTTCCAAGAAGAGATTCCGTCTGTTTTGCAACATTTTTCGGCTCTGAATAGGTCAGGGAATCGATCCGTCCCTCAATATCGATTTCTCCCTTTTCCAGTGAAAGGCGGTTTACATGAAGGTCATGTCCTTTTATTAGAAGCATCCCAAGCTCCGTCTCCAGCAATATCTCTGCCACATCAAAAGACAGTACATCCACCACACCGCTGAATGCGCCATTTTTCCGGTTTGCCAAAAGCACTTTGTGGGATTTTGTCACATTATTCTTCTCATCCATAAATCTCCTCCTCATATATACAGGTAATTGCGAACCTCCTACTTACGTTTTGAATGTTTTCTATGAGTTCCGCACTTGTCTATATTCTATATATGAGAAGGTTCCCTGATTTATGCCCTCAAAAATAACTGCTTTGGCTAATGTGTGTATGGAATATATTTAGGATACATATTCAAACAGGTCTTTTGCTTCCTCTTTCTTCGTTGTATCCTGAAGATCAAGCACACGCACTTTCACACTTTTTGTTCCAAATGCGATCTCGATTACATCCCCGACTTTCACATTGACGGAAGCCTTTGCCGGTTTTCCGTTCACCATCACACGTCCTGCATCACACGCTTCATTCGCAACCGTTCTTCTCTTGATGAGTCGTGACACTTTCAAGAATTTATCTAATCTCATTGTTTTTATTTTCCCCTCTTACTTTTCATGCCGCAGGTTACACATCCCTGCGGCATGTTTTTTATCCAACAGAAACGATGTCTCCTGCTGCACAAAAAACGAGCCCGGAAAATCCGAGCCCGCTAAACATTCATATTTAAAAAAGAATTATGCGTTAACCATATCTTTTAAAGCTTTTCCTGCTTTGAATTTAGGAGCTTTAGAAGCTGGGATAACCATCTCTTTACCGCTCTGTGGGTTACGTCCTGTTCTCTCTGCTCTCTCAGAAACTTCGAATGTTCCGAATCCAACTAACTGGATTTTCTCACCTTTTTTTAATTCTTCTGCAACAACATCTGTGAATGCTTTTAATGCTGCTTCTGCGTCTTTTTTGCTTAATTCAGCTTTCTCAGCCATAGCTGCAACTAATTCTGCTTTGTTCATGTTAAAAATTCCTCCTCTGGATTTTCACTTTATGATATATGAGGTTTTTTCTTTTCCAAAATACCTACATCCATATTTATACTTGTTTTCTATGTCTTTGTCAAGAAATTTTCCCATTTTGGGGCATTTTTAGGCATTTTCCATATGTTATAACATTTTTCCGATCATTGCATGGACAGCTTCGGACAATGCCTTGGATTTTGCATCTGCATCCTCTAAAGACGTTCCCTTTACACCGAGATAGAATTTTACTTTCGGCTCTGTTCCGGAAGGTCTTACACATACCCATGCATCATCCTCCAACTCATAATATAAAACATTGGAAGCCGGAAGACCGGTCGGTTTTACAGCGCCTGTTGCAGTATCTGTAATGGTGTCCTTCTTATAATCACGCACTGCCGTTACTTTGTAACCGCCAATCTCTGCCGGAGCATTCTCTCTCAGTGTATTCATGATCTCCTGGATCTTGGCAAGTCCCTCGATACCTTTTAAAGTGATAGCAGTCACATCATCTTTGTAGTATCCGTAACGCTCATACATTGCAAGCATAGCATCCCAGAGTGTCATATTCTTCGTCTTATAGTAAGCTGCTGCCTCGCACAGTGTCATGGAAGCATCGACAGCATCTTTATCTCTTGCATATGTTCCGGTCAGACAGCCATAGCTTTCCTCCATACCAAAGAGGTAGGTTCCTTTTCCGGTTTTTTCAAACTCAAGAATCTTCTGTCCGATGAATTTAAATCCTGTTAAAACTTCTACAAGCTGGATTCCATAATATTTTGCAATTGCATCTGCCATATTCGTGGAAACAATAGAACGGATAAATGCTCCGTCTTCCGGCAGTCCGTACAAAGCTTTTCTCTGACCAATCACATATTCACCGATCAGACATCCGGACATGTTACCTGTCAGGCTGTGGTACTCCCCGGTCTTGGAATCTTTTACATAAACGCCAAGTCTGTCTGCATCCGGGTCTGTTGCAAGGATGAGATCAGCATCCACTTTTTTGCCTAAAGCAAGTCCTAATTCAAATGCTTCTGCTGCCTCCGGGTTTGGATAACTTACGGTTGGGAAATCTCCATCCGGGAGTTCCTGCTCCGGAACGACATATACATTTTTGAATCCAAGTTCTTTTAACACACGGCGCACCGGGATATTTCCGGTTCCGTGAAGTGGAGAGTACACGATTTTTAACTCTCCTGCCACTTTGTCAATACAATCCTGATGAAGGATCAGTTTTTTCAGTTCTTCTATGTATGGATCATCGATATCTGCTCCGATCACCTGATAAAGACCTGCTGCAACTGCGGCATCTTTGTCCATCGTCTTAACGGCCGCATAATCTGTGACTTTCTTCACCTCTGCCATAATTCCGGTATCATGAGGTGGCGTGATCTGTGCACCATCCTCCCAGTATACTTTGTATCCATTGTATTCCGGTGGGTTATGGCTGGCTGTGATATTGATTCCTGCGGTACAACCTAACTTGCGGACTGCATAGGAAAGTTCCGGTGTCGGACGGAGCGACTCGAACACATACGCCTTAATTCCGTTTGCAGCAAGGCATAAAGCCGCAACATCTGCAAATTCCGGCGACATATGTCTGGAATCATATGCAATTGCTACCCCTTTCTCCTGTGCATGCACATTGTTGATATAATTTGCAAGTCCCTGTGTTGCCTTGCGGACTGTATAGACATTCATACGGTTTGTTCCGGCGCCGATCACGCCGCGGAGACCTGCCGTACCAAACTCAAGATCCATATAAAAACGGTCTTCGATCTCTTTTTCGTTCCCCTCGATCGCTTTTAATTCTGCTTTTGTTGCATCGTCAAAGTATGGATTGTTTAACCATTCTTCATACATTTCTTTGTATCCCATAATTATTTCCTCCCTGTATTAATCTCGTTTATAGTTTAGCTTTGTCAGCCGCTATTTTCAAGTTATTTTTTTGTAACTATTCAGAGCCAGGGCAATTTTCAAAAATTTGCGAATCATGCTTGCATGAATGAGCATAATTTTGAAAATTTCTTTGGCGAAGTAACCACAATGAGCAAATAACAAGCATGCTTGTTATTCAAGGAAAGCTCTGAGAGAACGATTTTGCGAATGAGGTTCTGAATAGTTACATCTTCTTACTTATTCAACGACGTGATGAGATCGGAAAGTGTTGACAGATAATCGGATGTCACATCTTTGTCCGTGGACTTGTCTGATGTCTCCGTGTCTTTCTCTGTGCTCTTTGTCTCCTCCTCACTGTCTTTTGTCTCTGTCTCAGCAGTTTCGGTCTCTTCCACAGACTCTGTGCCCTCTGTCATGTCATTGTCTGACGTAGTACCGTCTCCGGTAAGAGAGATATCGATATTCGCTGCCGCAGAGTTAACAAAAAGCTTTTTATCAAAATCGTCGTATCCGTCTGCCTCCGCATGCAATGTGTGCACGCCATAGGTCAGTACCACAGGTGCGCTGTAATCCACAGTATCCCCATCAATGGAAAGCGTTGCTCCCTCCACATCAATATAAAATATGATACTTCCAGTCTTAGGGCCCTCACCTTTTAATTCATCCAGATCAAGCGTGCAGTTCTCCCCTCTTGCGATCTCCACCTCTGTGCTGCCGCCATATCCTTCATTTGCAACGGTAACCGTATAAGTTCCCTCCGGGATCTCCAGCTTCATATTGTGTGTGATCTGTGCAAAAATCTTACTTCCCACCTGAATAAAACTTCCCTCAAATACGGATGTATTCTTTAACTCCAGAGTTCCCTGTCCGGTAGTGACGGATACGGATAATATTTTTGTTCCGATTCCAACGACACGGATCTCATCTTTTTCGTTCAGGTCGGACAGACGGATTTTTTCTCCATTCGATTCCACGAACAAATCTGCGTCATACGAATACTTGGAATCCGCAATTTTGAAAATCCCACGCTCTGTATCTACCGAATATTTTGTGATATCCGAATATTCCCAGACTTCATCCGCGATCTGTGCCTGCAAGAGCCGTCCTTCGCCATCTTTTTTTCCAATATGGATCACCCTGCCCGGCTCAAAATCCATCGTTGTTGCACTGTTTCCGTATTTATCCAGAAAGTCTGTAGACAATGAATAAACATACAGATACTGCTTTCCTGATGCAAGCTGCTTTAAATTCAACTGTTCATTGGTCATGTCATTGCCAATGATCAGATAGAGATCGGTTCCGATCGATGTCTCCGCCCCTGCGCCCTCTGCTTCCTCAGTATCTGCCGCTGTCTCTTTCGCCGGATTATAATACTGTGCAGTCGAGACCGGTCTTGTCTGCTGTCCACACCCCGCTAATAAAATCATACTTAAAATAATGCTATAATACATGTATCTTAATTTTCTCAACGTATCACCTCTTATGTAAATTGCGAAACTCATCAAAGCGTAAATAGAATTGTGAAAAAAAAGTTTCGCTGTTACCTAATTATATCCTATTTTCCACTTTCCCTGCAAGCGTCTGCAAAAAATGCTCCCTCGCCCCCTCCTGTGTGATCACCTTGCTGAGTTTTTCGGTGTTTCTGCCGGAAAGCCAGGCTTTGTGGGACTGGCTATAATGATTTGCAATTTTCCAGAATTTCTCGGGATACGCAAGGTAAAAATACAAATATGAAAATTCCTGCGGCTTTAGTTTCCGCACAGAATCATATGCCCCGATCAACTCCATTCCAAGCGACGTGTTCCAATTATTTTTTTCCATCATCTTCCGCACAAAATTTGAGAGGTCACTCACCCGGATCTGATAGGAAAAATTAAGGAAATTGACGATTGCCACGCCCTCTCTCGAAAAAATGACATTGTGCTGGTTATAATCCCCATGGCAGAAGCCAGTCAACTCCTCACGAATCTCCATATTTTGTAACTGCTCTGTGACAGCTTGTGCCTTTTCAAAAAAGCCTGCAAACTGACGCATAAACATTTCCTCAAACTCATTTTTCTGTTTTCTGCCACGGATATAGTTGCGCACCTGCCGCAATTCACGATTATGTTTTTCATAAAGCAAAAGCAGGGCGTTAGGATTCATTTTTACAAACTCAGGCACCTCGTCCGGATACTGTTCAGTTGCATTATGTAAACCAGCAAGTAATCTTACCGCATATACCATGTCCTCCCTGCTCTTCGTATCACACTCGGCTCCACGGAAAACTGACAACAACAGATAATTCTGTTCCTCTTCGTCCCTGGCAAAAATTTCCCCCTCTTTTGTATAAAAGATCTGCTCTGCCACAATATTCTGCCCCTTCAGGAAATCAAGCATTCCAGCCAGAAATTCCGCACGCTCCACAGAGCCCCTATACTCCTTCAGCGCGCGCATTCCGAGATCTGTTTCACACAAAAAACATTCCCTTCCCTTCGAAATAGACTTTACCTCCATCTCATATTGTTCTGCTATCTGTTCCGGCCTGATATACATGAAAATCCCCTCCATACGATGAATCTGCGATAAGAGAGCAAATGCTCTCCTGCCGTGTCAATTCATCATATGTGAGGGGATGCGATATTATGAACCTGTTCCATTAATTTTTCTTTCGTGTTGTCCTCCGGGTGTTCCAGCACATGCTCCAAAAGCTGTTTCAGCGTCTCGCCGATCGCCTTTCCCGGCTGCATTCCATCTGCGATCAGATCCGTTCCCGTAACCGCAAGTTCCTTTATGGAAAGGCACTGCCGCTTCGCCATGATCTGCTCATATATTTCTTCGTATTCCTTTAAATACTCTGTTTTTTCCTCCCGCCTGTATGCGCTCTGTGCCAGCATGTCCGCTCTTTTTACTGCAAAAAGTAATGGATACTGATCCACACCGTTCCGGTAGATTGCCCTGCGGACAGCCCGTTCCTGCAAAGGTGGATTGTCATCGTGGCATAAGATCAGTCTGCATACCCGGTCGGTTGTATCATTGTCAAACTTCAGCCGCCGCAAAATCTTCCTTGCCACAAGACTTCCTTCCTGTGGGTGTCCATAAAAGTGATCCACGCCATGCTCATCTGTGGTTCTGCACATCGGTTTTGCCACATCATGTAACAGCATTGTAATACGCGCCACTTTATCTGCCTGTATCTCCATCAGGGCATGCAGTGTGTGCTCTCCCACGGAATAGCAGTGATGCGGATTATTCTGCGGTGTTTTCATCATCTCATCAAATTCCGGCAGAAAAACTGCGGTAAGTCCTGTCTCATAGGCCGTGCGCAGCAATTCCGGATGTCCGGACGTGAGAAGTTTTACCATTTCGATCTGAATACGTTCTGCACTCACTTTTGCAATGTTTGGTGCCAGGGAAACAATCGCCTCTCTTGTCCGGTCTTCAATCGTAAATCCCAGCTGCGATGCGAAACGCACTGCACGCAGCATACGAAGTGCATCCTCTGCAAACCGCTCCACAGCAGCTCCCACGCACCGGATCACACCGCGCTCTAAATCTCCCACGCCATCAAACGCATCGACCAGCCCATCCCTATCATTGTAAGCCATGGCATTGATCGTAAAATCACGGCGCTTCAGATCTTCTAACAGATTGGAAGTAAACTGTACCTCTTTAGGATGTCTTGCATCCTCATATTCCCCGTCAATACGGTATGTGGTCACCTCGAACCCCTCATGGTCGATCATCACCGTAACCGTTCCATGCTGGATCCCAGTATCTATGGTATGCTGGAATAACGCTTTTACCTGTTCCGGTTTTGCTGATGTCGTGATGTCCCAGTCCATGGGAATCCTCCCCAGCATCGTATCACGGACGCACCCACCTACAGCATAGGCCTCAAAGCCATGCTGTGTCAGTGTGTCAATAATATAAGTTACTTTCTCAGGTAAAACGATTTTCATATACGATAGGTTCCTTTTGTCGTTGTTTTGATCGAATATAACAGATCATCCGCCTTCTTGATCATCTCTGTCATATCATTTTCCGTACAGATATGGTCTCCGGCTGCAATACCGATGGAGCAGGAGATCTGATGCTGTTTATCGATTGAGAATGACTGTCCGAGTTTTTCACTGATCTCCGCCGAAAATCCGTCTGCCTCATCAATAATCTGATAGATACGCTCTGCCTTTTCTTTGAAAATATCCCTGTCATCTGTATAAAGGAAGATCAGGAACTCATCCCCGCCATAACGGCACACAAAACCATCTTTTCCACAGACTTCCGTAAAAATATCAGCCATTTTGATCAGAACGAAATCGCCCACATCATGTCCGTACGTATCATTATAGTGTTTGAAATTGTCCAGGTCAATAAACATCACTCCCAGCTTTGGTTTTCTTTTTTCCCCTGCAATCTCTTTCAGAAGTGCGTCTAATTTGCGGTAGAACCCTTCACGGTTATAGCATCCTGTCAGCTGGTCTGTAACTGCCGACATATACAGTTTTGTATTCATCTCATAAATCTTGTCATAGGCATCAAGCCTGTTCAATGCATAACGCACCTCACGGAACAGAAGCTGATAAAAATTCAGATCGTCCTCATCAAGCATATAACGGTTCACCGAGGAATGCCAGTTATCCTTCATCAGCACATAGGTGATGACAATATTCTCGATTTTTGCGTTGTTAAAAAAAGGAATCGCCACCATGGAACACACATCTTCATCACCAAAAATCGATGTGATATCCTGATGTTCGGAATAATTGCTGCTGATCTTGGAGATCACAAATCCGCCCGCATTTTTCCGCATGGATTTTTCCATGATCTTCATGATCTCCGGCGTCATCTCTTTCTCTGTGTCATTGTAAAGTACCTGCGGCACCCTCTCGTTATAGCGGATATAAACTGCCCGGTCGACGTCAAAATGATTTAAAAATGTCTTCATAACCATATTGAGCATCTCTTTTGCAGTAATACCATTTACATCGATCAGTTTCTGCCAGATAGAAATAAAGTCAAGCTGTTCTTTCTTACTCTTATATGCCCGCTCAACGCTCTCCTGCTTCAGCAGTTCTTCAATCTCAATGGCTGATAATTCATCACAGCCGCCATCTACCGGTGGCAGAAGATCTTTCATATCTTCTGCATACTCATGGAACATAATCCGATGTGTCTCTTCATACTGTTTTAAAATAGACTCTTCCTGTTCATAAAGGATCTCTTTTCCTGCATTCCTGAAACATTCCATCCTGTTCCTTCGGAACAGCGCATAACAGAAAAACTGGTTTCCTTCTGCTCTCTTTAAATAAATATCTGCCTGCTCATATAATTTTAGCGCCTCCTCGTTGTCTCCGTCATGCTGTGCTAATAATGCCTTGGAAAACGTATAGAGGAACATATCATCATCTGCTTTTGCATAGTCATGCACAGTGGCGAGGTTGTTTTCTGTCTTTTCCTTCTCGAAAATATAATTCAAAAACTGGCGGCAGCTATACAGATACCTCTCACAGTTAAAACGGTTTCCCTGTAAAATGGAAACCAGAGCAAACAATCCGTACAGTTTGGACAGATTGCAGACACGCAGACTGTTCAGATGCAGCTTTTCAATCGCTTTCATACACTGTGTCAGGTATTCCTGCGCCTTGTCATACTGCCCCAGCATAACGCAGTTCAATGACATATTATAGTGTACTTCTGCAATATCCTCCGGCTTTCTCAGTTTACATAATATCTTAATTGCCTTGTTGTAATAGCTCTGGGCTCTCTCATTTTCTCCCATTGCGCATAAATTATACGCAATACCGGAATAGATCCTTCCGCCCTCCACGCTGTCAACATCTTTCATCGCCTCATAGGTACGGATCGAATATAACAGGGAAACTTCGTACTCGCCATTTGTGGATGCTATCATGATATTTTTCCGGTATGCAATGCTGATAAGCTGCTCATTGCCAATCTCTTTTGCAAGCGCAACGCCCTTGGAAAAATAAATCAAAAATGCTTCCGACCGGTACGCTTTTGCCACGATCTCCGGTTTATTGTCGTATGCATAAATATAAATATGCGCCAGATGATTTTTATAATGGTACGCATTCAGCTTCTCGATCAGTTTATCGCTGATCTCAATATCCTGGGCACAGAAGAAAATATTGCACCAGCCGGACATCTGGTTCTGCGCTTTTAAAAGTTCCGCACGGAACACTAAAAAATCATCCCCAAGCGCTTCTCCGCACTCCTTTGCCTTCTGTACATAAATCATGGCTTCCTCTAACTTGCCAAGATACATGTAAGAAGTTGCCATCCAGAAATTATAATAAAATGCTCCCTCTTTCTCCTGATCCTGCAGTTTTTCCAGATCTTCGCAGGATTCCAGAGCCTTCGCAATATCTCTTTGCAGTACCGACACCATAATCTGTAACAGCAAAAGCTGATAATGCTTTTTCTCAGAAATCGTAAAGTTATCAAACTTGATCCGGCGCTCAATCTTGCTCAGATGATGGTCTGCCTGGTCAAAATCCAAAAAGTATACCAGATTATTCAGTTTCCGATAGCCATCGTCACTCTCATAATCAGAGTAATAGTCCATGACATCCGGTTCCATGTTCCTGCCTGCATTTCCGATATGGTACACCATGTTCCGGTCATCCATACTCTCACAGATCGCATCCCACTCTTCATGTGCAAATTCCGGAATCGACTGCACATCATTGACTCCCAAGACAATGCCGATATTTTTATTCTTTGTCTGAAGCAGTCTGTTGGTAAGCTGCATGGTACTTTTCGAAGCCAGCTGAAAGCGGTTCAACACAATGACGACCGGACGGATCTCTGATAATTTCTGAAGCATCGTCACGATCGAATTGCGCATGCGTTCCTGCTCATACTCTACCTCATCGATCAGGATCTGTTCCGTTCTCTCGCAAAATCCGTTTTCAAAATAACTTTCAAATACAGGTCTCTGAAGCTTGTAGACATCACATTCTTCCATAAACTCTTCCAGTGTGCCGCTGCAATACCTGTGAAACATCTGCCGGATCAGTCCCAGATACGGTTCATAAGCCTCTGCAATCTTATTATAAGAAAACTCATGACAGGTAAAAAAGATGTCTGACTGATCCTTGTAATGATTGACACTCTCTAAATCCCATATGGAAAAATCATTGCTATACCGCACAAGGATACTGTTATGTTCTACATTCCCAATTCCACTTACAACCTGTTCAATAACCCCGTTATAATACTTATCTATCATACGATTCCCTTTTGCTCCCAAAACACGCTTGCTGTTTTGTCACATTCTATATCAATATCCCATATCCGTTAAACAATAAAACGTTCCACATTTTTCTGCAGTTTTTCAGCAGAACGATAGGTTGTCTCTGCCTTCTGTTTAATTGCCTCTGCCTCCTGCACAACAATTCCTACTTTTTCAGCAATATCCGTTGTTCCGGTAGCTCCCTCTGTCGCAGTCTTGCTGACATCGGAGATAGCATCCATCACTCCGTTAATGGATGCGAGCAGCTGCTCCGATGACGCTGAGAAATCTGTTACAAGGGAATCTACATTGGCAGCATCACTATTATAGGAATTTGCCATTTCTGCAAATCCTCCAAGACTCTCCACAACATCATTTCCGACAAACTCCAGCAGCCTCTCTGCATCATTTGCAAGATTCTCAACGGCTGCGGTCACATTGCCAGTCACTTCCTGAATATGGGCAACTGCTGCTTTGGACTGCTCTGCCAATACTCGGATTTCATCCGCAACAACCGCAAATCCTTTTCCTGCCTCTCCCGCTCTGGCAGCCTCAATGGATGCGTTCAAAGCCAGAAGGTTCGTCTGTCCGGTAATATCCATGATTGATTTGGCAAGAACATTGATCTGATCCACAACCTTAATATCTTCGAGTGCTTTGGTCAGGCTCTCATTAATCTCCTCATGAATCGATCTGGTACGTCTGTCATTTTCGTCTGTATCTTTTTTGATTTTCACAGCACGATCCCTGATCTCATCTGCCTCAGTAGCGCCATCCTGAGATCTCTCTGCAATACTCTTTGCAGCGCTCTCAATCTCATGTGACATTGCATTCATCTCTTCCGAAGATGCTGCTGTCTCCTCCATACCTGCCGCAAGTTCCTCCGTTGTCGCAGATACATTTTCAATCTGATCATCTAACGCCTGAAGACTTGTATCAATCTCCTGCACCATGCCGGTGATCTCTAATGCTTCTGATTTTACCTCTCCAATCAGTTCCTTCATCTCAGAGCGCATTTTCTCAAGTGAATCTGCCAGTTGTCCAAAATCATCTTTTCTCTTTAACAGATCCTGTTCAAATTCTTTTGAAAAATCGCCCTGCGCTATCTCGTCAATATGGGTAAGACTCTTTTTCAATGGCTTCACAATGCTGGCTGTGATCAGTGTCAGAACTAAAATTAAGATTACTTCCATGACAACAACGATTCCGATGATCGCCATTCTGCTGTTGGATTCATAGGAAGAAAATTCATTTTTCACACCCAATACGTCCTCATCAATATCGTCCGTGTAGTTTCCGGTTCCAAGTACCCAGCCAAATGGTTCAAATGCCTTGCTGTAAGCACGTTTTGGAGATGGTTCCGTCTCACCCTCTCTCGGGAATACATAATCCGTAAAACCGCCGTTTTCCTGCCTTCCTGCACTGATGATTGCCTGCATATACGCAAATCCATTGGTGTCCACTGCATCCATACGATTTGTTCCCTCTGTGTCATTGCCGAGAAGGACTACGTTTGTTCCATCATAGGTATCTACCCAGAAATATCCATTATTGCCGTAACGCAGATCACGAATCTGGTCTGCTGCAAGTTTTTCTGCCTCGTCTAAGGTATATTCACCTTTTTCATACCGATTGTAAATGCTCTGGCAAAGAGATATTACATTATCTACCTGTGCCTTGATCTGTTCATCATACGAGGAACGCATATCATTCTCGATAATGTCTAACGCATTATCTCCAAGTCCTGACAGGCTTGTGTTGGAAATGACGGCGCATAGTGCCAGTGCGATCAGTGCAATCACCATTACAATGACTAATTTTGTTCTCACCTTAATATTGTTCATACCCATACCTCCCACTACATCTTTTTTATTTTATGAACCCAATTTTAAATCCTATTTGTATTTTAGCACATTATGCTTATTTTACCACTCTATTTTCGACATTTTTCGTGATTTTATTCTATTTTTCTTTTTGTAAGAAAAAACGCAGAAGTCCTTTGTAACTCCTGCGTTTCTGTCTCAGATGAGAAATGGATTCCTGATTTCGAACTCCATTTTTTTATGTGTCTTTGGATGTTTAAATCCGATTTTATAAGAGCAGAGTAAAAGACCGTTTCCACTCCGTGTCATTGTCTCTTTAAAATTATACTTCGCATCCCCAACGATCGGGATTCCTGCATTTGCTAACTGTACCCGGATCTGATGATGCCTTCCGGTGTCTAACCGGATCCGGAGAATGGCGTTCGTTTTATTCTGTGCGGTCACTTCATAGTCCAGCCTTGCTGACTTTGCGCCCTCCGTACTTTTAGATACCACTTTTGAAGTGTTTGTTTTTCCATCCCGGAGCAGGTAATCTTCCAATGTACCTTTTTTCTGTTCCGGCACACCGTCTGTCACCGCATAATAAAATTTATCTGCCATTTTTGTCTGCACCTGGCGGCTTAAATCCGCCGCAGCTTCTTTTGTTTTGGCAAAAACCATCACTCCGCGCACCGGCTGATCCAGCCTGTGTACCACCCCGATATACGGCTGTTCTCCCTTTCCTGCCCGGTAATTTTTCAGAAGGCTTTCCATGTCCGCCTGTCCTAACCGTCTTGTCTGCGCCGCAACCCCCGCCGGTTTTTCACAGACGATAATCTCCTCATCTTCATATAAAATATTTATGTTCATGTCTGATGGTCTCCTTCGTTATTCTATGGCATTACTGCTGTTTTTATCTTCCTTGGTTCATTGTAGCATGATTCTTTTGTTTGGGCTACTGTTGCGGAGATTTGAATGAATGCTTTTATTCATTTTTTTAGTACTCATAATATTTAAAATTTTACTATTTTCTCCATTGCATTTTCTGATGTTGGTATGATACAATATCCCAAAGCATATTTTACAAAATCTTTGTGGCTGATGAGCCATCTGTATTCTAGGAAGCACTCGATTATCAAAAACAATCGGTGTCATTCATTTCGTATCTATGCTTTTATTACCCATTAACCAATTTAAAAGCAGGAGACGATTATGGATACTATTTTACAGAAATTGATCTTCCTGCTGTGAGGCATAATGCAATATGTGCTACATTTATTGCAGCTGCCTCATCGTAACAAGGAGGACACCCTATGGCAAAATCAAAGAGAACCCAAGACAAACTGACCAAAACCAGCTTTCCACTTGTAAACCGAAACTACAAAGATACTGTTTTTCGAATGCTATTTTCAGACAGAAAGAATCTGCTCTCACTTTACAATGCAGTGAACCAGAGGCATTATACCGATCCGGAAGATTTAGAGATTGTCACATTAGAAAATGCAATTTATATGGGAATGAAAAACGATCTGGCATTTATTATTGATACCAATTTGTATCTGTATGAACATCAGTCAACTTATAACCCAAATATGCCTCTTCGTGATTTATTTTATATCAGCAATGAATACCAGAAGCTGCTGGATAAAAAATCTTTATACTCATCCAGCCTGCAAAAGATACCTGCTCCAAATTTCATTGAGTTGTATAATGGAACTGACACTCTTTCCGATTTCTCTGAACACAGGCTTTCTTCTGCATTTGAGAATCTGTCTGGTGAACCAAAACTTGAACTTATTGTGACAGTCTTAAATATTAATGAAGGGCATAATGCTCTTCTCATGGAACATTGCCAGACATTAAAAGAATATTCGCAATATGTTGCAAAAGTTCGAAAATATGCAGCCGGCATGCCTCTGGATCAGGCCGTAGAATACGCTGTAGATGAATGTATCAAAGAAAATATTCTTGCGGATTTTCTTCGAAAGAACCGCGCGGAGGTTATCAGTATGAGTATATTTGAATATGACAAGGAAGAAGAAGAGAAAAAACTTCGGAAGGCGGAGTATGAGGCTGGCGTTGAAGCTGGAGTTTCGCTCGGTGTTGAAAAAGGCGTAAAAAAAGGTGTCATCGAAACTACACGTCATTTATTGAAGCTGAATAAATTATCACTGGAAGAGATTGCCAGTGTCTCTGGACTATCTTTAGAAGAAATAAAAAAATTACAAAACTAGAAGTATTCTACCAGGCGTATATGCAAAGAAGCCCGCAAAATGGGCTTCTTTTTTGATGCATTTTTACACTCTTGCTTCTTGTTACATACCTGTCATTTTTTTTACACTTTGACTCTATCATCTCAATACTATTAAGATAATCATTCTCAACATCACTAATTGTTCTTGCTTTATACTTCTTATATTCATCCTCTGCTTTTTTCATAGCCTGTAAATGAGAAACTGTTCCATTTCCTTTCAATAACTTTTCACCCGTGGATGTAAGTATTCCATCCAGATGATTTGACCAGTCAGTCATAGTCATTGGTATTTTACGTTCTGCATCTGCTCTATTATAAATAACCTCCGCAGCCGTTTCTCCTGAAACTGCATAATGAATTTTATTTTGTACTTTTTTAAAAAATGTGATAGATTCTTCTGCCTTGGGATCATAATCTATACTTGTCGCATATATTTCAAGAACTTGTCTATAAAAAACTTTTTCAGAAGCTCGAATATCACGGATTCTTTCAAGGAGTTCTTTAAAGTATCCTCCGCCGCCCAAGTTTTTTAGGCGGTTATCATCTAGGGCAAATCCTTTCTTCATATACTCTTTCAAAACTGCACTTGCCCAGATTCTAAATTGAACCCCTCGTTGCGATCTGACTCTATACCCCACCGAAATAACCATATCCAGATTATAATAGTTTGTAGGTTTGGTAGAAAATTCGGAATTTCCGATTTTTCTCATTGTTGATTGCTGCTCTAACTCACCATCTTTATATATGTTGGCAATATGTTCATTTATAGTCGATTTTGCCTTCTGGAACAGTTCCGCCATTTGTTCCTGTGTAAGCCAGACTGTATCATCTTCAAATGTAACATCCACCTGCGTTAATCCATCTTCTGTTTTATAAATAATTATCTCAGGTTTATCCATATACTATATGTTATTCCTCTCTGCTACAGCTTAAATCTGTACCCAACCCCCCAGATTGTTTCTATATACTGCGGTTTGTTGGTGTTCATCTCGATCTTTTCGCGGATCTTCTTGATATGCACGGTAACTGTTGCAATATCTCCGACGGATTCCATATCCCAGATTTCCCGGAACAATTCTTCCTTTGTAAACACATGGTTTGGATTTTCTGCCAAAAAGGTAAGAAGATCAAATTCTTTTGTTGTAAACTGTTTTTCCTCGTCGTTCACCCAGACACGGCGTGCTGTCTTGTCAATGCGGATACCGCGGATCTCAATGATATCATTTTTTGCCTCACTGCTTCCGATCAGGCGCTCATATCGGGCGAGATGTGCTTTCACCCGCGCTACCAGCTCACTTGGAGAAAATGGTTTTGTGATGTAATCGTCCGCACCAAGTCCAAGACCTCTGATCTTGTCAATATCATCTTTTTTGGCTGAAACCATAAGAATTGGTGTATTTTTTTCCTCACGGATCTTTTTGCAGATTTCAAATCCATCCGTTCCCGGAAGCATAAGATCTAAAATGAACATGTCAAATTCCTCGGACAATGCTCTTTTCAATCCTGCTGTTCCGTTATTCTCGATCTCTACGGTAAATCCGCTCAATTCCAGATAATCTTTTTCAAGATCTGCGATCGCTTCTTCATCTTCAACTATTAATACTCTGCTCATTTGGCACCTCCTGATATTTTCTGATTACAAAATACATAACGGTTCCGATGGACTCCTTGCTGGTCGCCCATATTTTACCACCGTGGTCTTCGATAATTTTTTTCACAATTGACAATCCGATTCCACTGCCACCGGTTGCGGAATTTCTCGAAGCGTCCGCCCGGTAGAAACGATCAAAAATGTATGGCAGATCCGCCGCTGCAATTCCTCTGCCGTTATCCTCGATCTCCACCTGGATAAAATCACCCACATCCTTGATACGGATGTTGATAAGTCCTCTCTGCTTGTCCAGATATTTAATGGAATTTCCAATAATATTGTGAATCACTCTGCGAAGCTGTTCCGGATCCGCAATGATCTGTGTCGATCCATCCGTATAATTAAAGTATGCCAGTCCGATATTTTTTGACTCAAGATCTAGTCCGATCTCCTCAATGCAGTCATTGAAGTATTCACCAACATTTATTTTGGCAAAATTGTACGGTATACGGTTCGTATCGATCTTCGCATAGAGCGTCAGCTCATTGATAAGCGTATCCATCTCATTTGCTTTATTATAAATCGTCCGGATATACTTATCCCGTTTTTCCGGGGTATCCGCAACACCGTCCATCAATCCTTCCGCATATCCTTTTACCGCAGTGATCGGCGTTTTCAGATCGTGTGCAATGTTGCTGATCAACATTTTATTTTCTTTCTCGCTGTTGATTTTCTCTTCGGCATTGTCTTTCAGCCTCTGCCGCATCTCTTCAAAACTTGTGCAGAGTTCCCCGATCTCATCCCTGCTCTCTGCCTCGATCGTAAAATCAAGATTACCCTCCTTAATATTCTGTGCGGCAGCCTGCAATTTTTTGATTGGATTGATCAGGCTGGTATAAATCCATACCGTCAGCATACATGCTGTCAGAACAAGGATCAGCACAATGGAAACCATAATATCGATCAGAAGACTTTTTAATTCAGGAACCATCTCCTCTAATCTGGTCACGATAAAAATGCTGCCCTTTGCACCATCCGGATAAACAAAATCAATCTGTTTTACCAGTGCCTGCTCCTCACCATCCATGTATGTCCCGGAATCCGCATTGCCATCGGCACTTCCATACTCCGGAAGCTCCGTCAAAAGCGATGTCCCTGCGCTTTTTCCTATATATACCAGCTCCTGTCCTTTCCGAACGATGAGATAGGACGCTTTTTCTTCCAACTGCTGGTTGATCTTCTCAAGGTATGCTCCATCCTCCAGTTTCTCCGGCTGGTTGTCTGCCACCTTGTATACTTCCCGATAGATTTCTCTTGTAAACCGGCTCAGAAGCTGGACAGAATTGGAAAAATAACTGTATCCGTCCCCTTCGACACCATAGGTCTGCTCGATCGCCCGCATCTGAATGTGCTGCATACTGAACAAAACCAGTGTTGCAAGGAAAATCGGTACAAATATAATGATGCAGAATGAAATAATAATCTTATTCTTAAACTTCATACGCTTTCCTTCTATGAATGTTTATGTTTCTACCCTTGTTCACCCACTTTTGTATCCATAGAAACAATAGAATGCACACTTCGTGAACATTCTATTATTGTGAATAAAAATAGGTCACAAGGATAAACCCTATGACCTATTATAGCATGAACCATCCGAAATCCTATGACATTTTCCGAAAAAGATTCTAAACTTTTCATAAATTAATCTGCTCAACGCTGATTATAAATATTTCTTTAATGTTTCCGCCTTATCTGTTGCTTCCCAAGGAAGATTTAAGTCTGTACGTCCGAAATGTCCGTATGCTGCTGTTCCACGGTAAATTGGTCTTCTTAAGTCAAGCATTTTGATGATTCCTGCCGGACGGAGATCAAAGTTCTCACGAACGAGCTCAACCAGTTTTTCATCAGAAAGTTTTCCTGTTCCAAAAGTATCTACCATGATAGAGGTTGGCTGTGCAACACCGATTGCGTAAGACAACTGAATCTCACATTTGTCTGCAAGTCCTGCCGCTACAATGTTCTTTGCAACGTAACGTGCTGCGTAAGCTGCAGAACGGTCAACCTTTGTACAGTCTTTTCCTGAGAAAGCTCCGCCGCCGTGACGGGCATATCCACCGTAGGTATCTACGATAATTTTACGTCCGGTAAGACCTGCATCACCGTGTGGTCCACCGATCACGAAACGGCCGGTTGGGTTGATGAAGAATTTTGTCTCTGCATCTACTAATTCTATTGGAAGGATTGGATCAAATACATATTTTTTGATATCCTCATGGACCTGTTCCTGTGTTACATCCTCGTCATGCTGAGTGGATAATACAACTGCCTCTAATCTCTTTGGCTTGCCATTCTCATCATACTCTACAGAAACCTGTGTTTTTCCGTCTGGTCTTAAATATTTTAATGTGCCGTCTTTGCGCACTTTTGTAAGCTGTAAAGCAAGTTTGTGTGCAAGGGAGATCGGATATGGCATTAACTCCGGTGTCTCATTTGTTGCATAACCAAACATCATACCCTGATCACCGGCACCAATTGCCTCTAACTGCTCGTCAGACATTTTGTTTTCTTTTGCTTCCAATGCTTTGTCAACACCCATAGCGATATCCGGAGACTGCTGGTCAAGCGCTACCATCACTGCACATGTATGTCCGTCAAAACCTGTTTTTGCGTCGTTGTATCCGATCTCGTTGACTGTTTTACGAACGATGGAAGGAATATCTAACTGTGCTTTTGTTGTAATCTCACCTGTTACAAGCACAAATCCTGTACAGCTTGCTGTCTCACATGCTACACGGCTCATTGGATCCTGTTCCATACATGCATCAAGGATGGCATCAGAGATGGCATCACACATTTTGTCCGGATGTCCTTCTGTAACGGACTCGGATGTAAATAATAATTTTTCCATTTGTTCTTTCCTTTCTTCTGGCTGTTCATTTGGTAACTAAAAAACTCCGCTGTCACAAACAAGCGGAGTTAATAAATCATCAGATTATCAAATCCTCTTATTGTTCGAACTATAAAATATAGTCTTGGATAAATCATCCAAATATTTGCTCGCTCAGGTAGGCACCTTCCGTAGAGGGGTTGCCGTGACTTCATAGATCCTATGTATCTCCATCACTCTGAATAAGAAAATTTTCCGTAATTAAAAATCTCTTTCTAATTACATCTTATACAATATTGAATTTTCAAATCTGTTTACACAGACTGAAACATAAACTGTTTCAAATCTCACGTGCTATACAATACTATCTAACCGCCTCTCTGTCAAGAGTTTTTTCAAAATGATATACAAACCAGATAGAATGTATACTACTGTTCATGTTTTCTAAAAAATTATGTTATATAAAAATTTGTGCCCTTAGTATCTATTGACTTTCATTTTGTGCAATCTTATACTATTTTATAATAAAATGTATAGATTGGGGTATGCAAATGACAAAATATTATCCAACGGATGAATTAGTACCAGGGATGGTAACTGCTGGAGAAGTCCGTACCAAAGGCGGTCAGTTGATCGTTGAAAATGGAGTTTCTCTCACGGATCGTCTCATTTCCCGCATTAAATTTTATGCGATCCCGCAGGTATCGGTCACAGAAGATCCAATTCCTGCCACAAAAAAAGAGGAACAAGTCGAAGTTCCTTCCCATGTTGTAAAACCGGAAGCCCAGGCACCTTCTTATTCGCAGAAGGTTGTCTGCTCTAAAGAATTCCAGAATTTTCAGATTTCCTATTCCAGAGTAATCGCCACTTACCGCACGGTTCTGGAAGATTGTGTCATCTATCATAAGTCTTTAAATTATGAACAGCTTCTGTCTGATACGAAGGAATTATATTATTCCTGCAAAACATCCTTAGAACTTTTTGATATGCTTCACAATATGCGCTCCGTAGAGGATTCGGTCTATGCACATTCACTGAATGTCTCTCTGATCAGCCGCAGACTTGGACGCTGGTTAAAGTTTTCACCCGAAGAATTAGACACACTGACCTTAGCAGGCGCCTTACATGATATTGGAAAATTAAAAATTCCTGCCGAAGTTCTCAATAAGCCTGGAAAATATACCGATGAGGAATTTGCCCTTGTAAAACAGCATCCAAAATTTGGTTATGACATATTAAAATCACTCCCATTAGACTCTCACGTGAAAAAAGCAGTTCTCTGCCATCACGAGAGAAGTGACGGCAGTGGTTATCCAACCGGTTTGTCTCAATCCGATATTGATGAATATGCGGCAATTGTTTCCATCGCAGACGTATACGATGCCATGACCGCTGCGCGCTCATACCGCGCACCGCTCTGTGTCTTCCAGGTAATTAACAATTTTGAACATGATGGTCTTTCCAAATATAATCCAAAATTTATTCTGACATTCCTGTCCCACATTGCAGGCACTTATCAGAATAATCGTGTTCTCCTCAATGACGGAAGAGTCGCTAATATTGTAATGCTAAACCGTAACCGCTTATCAAAACCGATCATCCAGCTGATGGATGGAAGCTGCATTGATCTTTCGACTCAGCCTGACCTTCACATCCAATCGGTGTTATAACCGGAGTTTAACGGACGTAGTGCCGCAGATTCTGCAGTGCTTTCTCAGGGTTTGAAGGGCAGATATAAGCGTCCTCTCACAAGTCATGATCTTATAGGTTTATGAAAAGAAAAACGGTACAGACGAAAT